>Ga0187878_1000467_pt1 | contig 46148 bp, 45 predicted proteins | sample June2016WEW_17_1_FD_132979 | JGI IMG/M metagenome (GOLD analysis project Ga0187878, IMG submission 132979) | Peatland microbial communities from SPRUCE experiment site at the Marcell Experimental Forest, Minnesota, USA - June2016WEW_17_150 | ecosystem: Environmental > Terrestrial > Soil >... | reverse complement strand
TTTTGACAAAGAGGCCGCCTCAATTACCGGTACGGGTAATATATTGTAGTGACGCATAACGGCGTCAGTATATCGTCGGCTCAATCTCTATTCAACCGTCCCGTATGTATCCCAACCTAGACACCCCCGAGCAACAAGCAGAGGAACTAATGAAACGAGAAGGACTAGGAACAAGCACGGAGGAGGGTTTAGCTGGGCTTTCGACTGAACAGAGAGAACAGATTCAGAAAGCATTCGAAGACATGTTTAAAGATGTAGATAAAGCTAGGAAACAAGACGAAGAAAGAAAAAGAGAAATGAAAAGGCTGCAAAGAGAGATGCAGAGATTAAGAGAACAAAATAAACGTCTTGCAGATCAAGTAAAAGAACTTAATGAGAAATTAGACGCAGCGGCTAGTGAACACGCCCCAGAATACAAAAAGGCCGCTTAATCTTAATTTAGCTCAATACTCCCCGCGGAGCTTATGGGATATTAGGGTTCCAGACCCAGCTGTTCCGCAACAGCTTTAAGTTTTTCCTCAGTTTTTTATTAGATCATTACTTTTACTGCTGAAATTTTTTAAAACTTCTGCGATAATAGAAAAATGGACGATATCATTAGTGCCCAAAATTTAACTAAAAACTTTGGCAATTTTACTGCCGTCAATGACGTTTCCTTCAACGTGCAAAAGGGGGAAATTTTTGCTTTCTTGGGGCCAAATGGAGCCGGCAAAACCACCACCATTAAGATGCTAACAACGCTTTTAAAGCCTTCCAGCGGAATCATTAAATTGAACGGGATTGATGTAACTACTCATCCTGAAAAGGCCAGAAAAACTTTTGGCATTGTTTTTCAGGACCCGAGTTTGGATGACGAATTAACCGCCATGGAAAATATGGAATTTCACGCCGTGCTCTACAAAGTTCCCCACAGGGAAATAAAGGAAAGAATTGAAAAATTTTTGAATTTAGTGGAACTTTGGGATAAAAAAAATGATTTGGTCAAAACTTTTTCCGGCGGCATGAAACGGCGTTTGGAAATTGCCCGCGGCCTTCTGCATAAGCCCGAAATCCTCTTTTTGGATGAACCAACCCAGGGACTTGACCCGCAAACCAGAAATAAAATTTGGGAATACCTTAAGAATTTAAACAAAGATACCCAGATTACGGTCTTTTTTACTACGCATTACATGGAAGAAGCAGAACAAATTGCCCAAAGAATTGCGATTATGGACCACGGAAAAATCATTGAAACCGGAACAGCTACGAAACTCATGGAACAAACCCAAACAAAATCTTTGGAAAAAGCCTTTCTCAAACTAACCGGGACAGCAATTCGAGACGAAGAAGCCAGTGGCGTCGATAAATTAAGGATACGGGCTAGAAGGTGGAATAGATAAGATGAGTGCAATTTATATTCTTTGGAAAAGAGAATTAATCAGGTATTTCCGCTCGCGAGCCAGATTAGTCGGCTCATTAGGACAGCCATTGTTGTTTTTAGTGGCGTTGGGGTTTGGTTTGGGGCCGATTTTTCAAAAAGCCGGGCAGGGCAACTATTTTCAGTTTTTGGGACCGGGAGTAATCTGTATGGGCATTCTTTTCACCGGCGTGTTCGCCGGCATTCAGGTAATTTGGGACCGGCAATTTGGCTTTTTAAAAGAAACTTTGGTCGCACCAATCTCGCGCTTTGAGATTATGTTTGGTAAAACTTTAGGCGGAGCCACAGTTGCTTTTATTCAAGGCTGTTTCGTGCTAGTTTTAACCATGGTTGTCGGTTTCCGGGTACAAAATTTTTTAATGCTTCCCTTGGCTTTGGTCGCGATGTTTTTAATCGCGCTATTTTTTACCGCTTTGGGAATTTCGATTGCTTCTATTTTGGAAGATATGCAGGGATTCCAGTTGATTTTGAATTTTATTGTTCAACCGGTCTTTTTCCTCTCCGGTGCGCTTTTCCCTTTAACCGGCGTGGTCAGTTTCCTTTCAGTCATTGCTTATTTCAACCCTCTTGCTTATGGCGTTGATGCAGTGCGGGGAAGCTTAACCGGAGTTACCCACTTTGGACTGGCGACAGACTTTACCGTATTAATTGTAATTTGTTTAATCGTTTTAGCACTTGGCAGTTATCTTTTTTCAAAAGTGGAGGCTTAAAATGCAGATGCAATTTTCCGCCGGCGGCGTGGTTTTTAAAAAATCATCAATCATCAATCATCAATCAGAAATCCTAGTTTTGGTTTGCCAACACTCTCAACATCACGGTTGGGTTTTCCCCAAAGGCTTAATCGGCGACCACGTTGAGGGTGAGCAAAAAGAAGACACCGCTCTACGTGAAGTTGAAGAAGAAACCGGAGCTAAGGGCAAAATTATCCAATTATTAAATCCGGTTGACTATTGGTATTTTTTTGAGGGCGAAAAAATTCATAAAACCGTCTATTATTTTTTAATGGAATACGTTTCGGGAGATATTACCAAGCACGACACGGAAATGGAAAACGTTGCGTGGCTGCCGGAAGCGGAAGTAGAAAAAAGACTGACTTATCCAACTGATAAACAGGTCTGGCAAGAAGCAAAACAACTTCTGATTACTGACCTCTAACTTCTGGCATTCAGCTCCAAGTTGAATTATAATAACAAACGAGGAGGGGTCGCATAGTGGCCTAGTGCGTTCGCTTGGAAAGCGGATGTTGTCGTAAGATAACCGCGGGTTCAAATCCCGCCCCCTCCGCTTGACATCGTTTGCAAAATAATTCAAACTAATAATTAGCATGCGATTTTCTGCTCTTACCCCGCGAAGCTTTAGCAGAGTGGGGCTATTTTTCAAAACAACGTTATTATTGTCAATAATCTTATTCGGATTTCTGATATTTAGAACACCGGTTTTTGCCCAAACTATTACCCCCCAAGTTGAAACACAAACCCAGTCGTATTTAGCGCCCAACACCAATCCCGACGTGCCCAATAATTTGCATACTTTTTCGCAAAGCTTAATGTTAGAAATTATGTCTTCTCTTGCCTGCAATCTTTCCGGCAAAGATCCGTTAAGTAAAAACGGCCAGTGTTTGGGCTATGATCAAACAACCGGCAAAATCGGTTATGTTGCCAATAATGGCGGGGCGGTGGGAGCAATGGGTAGCATGATTGCTGTTTTATATACACCACCTCTGCATACCTCTGATTTTATTGCCTACTTGGGACAAAATTTTGGCCTGGCCAAACCCAGCTACGCTCAGGTCACCGGCATTGGCTTTGAAGGATTGACGCCTTTACTAAACGCCTGGGTGGTTTTTCGAAACGTTGTTTATCTTTTATTTGTTTTTATTTTTATCCTGATTGGCTTAGCCATTATGATGCGGGTGCGGATTGACCCGCGGACAGTGATGACGATTCAAAACCAAATTCCCAAAATTATTATTTCGCTTATTTTGGTTACTTTCTCGTTTGCCATCGCCGGCTTTTTGATTGATTTGATGTGGGTCAGTATTTACGTCGTGATTAATTTAATGGCTCAAGCCGATCCACATATCGTTACCGCTACTGTCAATGCCGGCGTTTACCATCCCGCTCCGCAATTCGCCAATGATTTGCTCCAAGGCGCTGCACCAAGCTTAGGTGGAATTCATAGTATTGCCGTTAACGGCGCATCGGCAATCGCCGAAATCATCAGAGACTTTATTAGTCCGGACCACATTCCTCCTCCTGTTTCGACAACCGCGCAAAGTGGAGGAGGATGTTCATTCGGACCATTCTGCATAATAACCAACGTGATTCCAAATGTAGACATAGGAGGTTTAATAGGCAGTGTTGTTAGCTCAATCATTTCCTGGGTGGTTGGCATCCTGGCATATATAATTTTAATCATCGCGCTACTCTGGGCGCTACTGCGACTCTGGTTTGCACTGCTTAAAGCCTACATTATGATTTTGATTGACGTTATTTTTGCACCATTCTGGATTATTTCCGGTCTTATCCCCGGAACCCAAAGCGCCGGTTTTAGCGCCTGGATTAGGGATATGGCGGGGAATCTAGCCGCTTTTCCGGCAGCGATTATGATGCTTTTACTGGCTAAGCTTTTTTCTGACAATTTTAACCTTATCGCAGGGACTGGGACATCAACGAACGGAGTTATGAGTAGTACAGCTTTTATCCCCCCACTTTTAGGTTCCAATGCCACTAATTATATTGCCAGTTTAATTGCCATTGGTGTTGTTTTGGCAACACCGGGAATTGTGGATATAACCAAAAAAGCTTTTAAGGCACCCAAGATTGACCTTGGCCCAATCGGTCAATCGATCGGTGTGGGCGTCGGCGCCCCACAGAGATTAATTGGCGGTGGCATCGGAGCAGCTACTGATCCGTTCTTGAAAGATCAAAATAACAAGGGCTCTTTTGGTAGAACTATTGGTGCACTTGTCAGAAACTTTAAATAATTAATAAGTCTCCCTATTTCTTCCCTGTCAAGCCCTTGATATCTATGATAAAGTAACCTTCTGCTAATGCTGCGAGAATCAGGAAAAATGTTAAGCTGAGGCCTCTTAATTTCACCATATCCGAACCCCTTACCTTCAAGAGCTTCTCTAGTTCGTGGTAATACTTTTCCGCATTTTCGTTGGCCAGGACTTTTGCTTCCGGCGTTTCCGCTTTTTCAACCGCTGCTTGAAGAGTGGAACGGATTTCATCCAACTGGTGCCTCACTTGGTCACGACTCATTGGCTTAGCTTGCGGACCGTAAACTTTTTCTATCTCCGACATCGCTAACCTAAAGGGTAATTTACCGATTCCTAAAGCGTCCCAGAAAAAGTCTTGCTCGGATATTTCCAAGAATGTTCCAACCGTATACCTGACGCATTCTGCCCTTGCCCTTTGCCCGTTATAGGCGCTAACCGCTTCCGCAAAACCCATTGCATTTTTTAATCTTTCCTCTGTATTTTCCGTACCGATAAACTTCACCAATTCCGAAGCGGCGGTGGCCATGTTTAGTAAATCGCCAAAGTTTCTTACCAAAGGATCCTGCGAAGGCTCCGATTGCCAAGTGCTGGAGAGCGGCGTTACACCGTTAACCGGTTTGTCGATAACGTTTAACAGCACATCATCAACCAACAACTCCCTGGTGTAGATATCTTCGAATTTATCGCCGAGTAAAGTGTTAATTGTATCGTCTTGGCCCGCCACCCGGCTTAACTCGGCATACATCGACCTCAACTGTTCTGCCGCTTGATTATTGCCAACATATTTGTTGATTTCTGCTTTTTCGTCCGGGGTAAAGCCTTCTTCGCCAATTCTTAAAGCATGAAAGTTCTCGTAATTTTTTTGCCTAATTAATTGCGTAATTGCCCCGAATTCGGCTTTAAACTTATCGTAAACTTCAAATTCGTCCGTTGCCCCTACAGCCCTGTATTTATTAAAAGCCGGACCTTTCAAAAACTCCTTTAACTTACCCCTTAAGGCTGGACTTTCCACTGCCCTTTCCCTAAACAGCCTTAACATCTCTTCCGGCCTAATCTCTGCAATTTTCCCCCAAGCATCTTTGAGCTTAGTATTGTTTTCTTGCTTTTTCCGTATTTGCTCTGTCGTATCACCTTTTTCTCCACGTTGAAATCGTCCTACTTTTTTAAGCCTTAAGAAAAGAGCAAAATCCTTATCGCCACTGATTTCTCTTAACTTCCCTCCTCCCTCTACGTATCTTTCCGGATACTTGCTGGCATCCGCCCGGGCATGTGCTAAATAATCTTGGATTTTGTCCTGGAACTGTTCAATTCTCCAATCGGAGCTAAAAAAGTCCGGTGCGCCAAAAAAGACCCTAAACATCCTTGTGCCATAATCCAGTAATTCTTCTTCGCTCATCCCCTTACTAGCATCGCTCAGTTTTGATCTGGCTATTTCCAGTTTTAGATGGTCCAAAAAATCATTTGCCGACTTATTAAACATGCCAAACTTTTTCGTCAATAAGTCTTCCAAGTTAAACATGTTAAAGAAAACGGCCGGATCGGACCGATAAGCCTCTAGTCCCTCCAAACTATGCCCTCTGGAAACAATAATGGCTTGCCTTTGCGAAACCACGAATACGTCGTACGCTGTCCTGACCGCACGTCTGATCTGCTTTACAATCTCTCCCTTGGCGTATTTTGCCGCTTCTTCGGACATCCGTTCGCTTTCGGGCTTCTGCAAAGATGTAGCGTCAGCAACCAATTTATTGAACTCTTCAACATAAGGTCCGGCTCCGCTTTCAAAAATCCGCGTTTGCTCGTCGATTAAAGCATCCTGCAGGTTATGCATCATTTCCGGAGTAACATGCAGTTTTTGCGCCTGGTCCATCAACTTTTCCTTTTCCGCCTTATCTGTTTCGTTCTTCCATTTATCCATTAATAACGTTTGCGCCAACCTTTGGTCTTCCAACAATTCTCCCAAACGGTTAAACATTACGTTCACCTTGCCGTCTTCCATCGTCAAAGCAGTTAATAACCCATGTGATTGGAGCCTTTCCATTGCCGGCTTAATGTTGTCTGTATTTTTGTGTTCAATCAGCGACCGGGCGAAAATTAAAGACAAGCGGGTATTAAATACCTCCGTAAACTGCTGCACCTGCTCGGTCGTAAAACCATAATGGCTTGCATAAGTACTAATATGATTTGCCGCTACGGTAATCATCGTTTGCATTTGATTTAATAAGGGGGAATCCAACTCGCGGCCTTGCTGAACAATTTCATAAATCATGTCAAATTTGGAGTCAAGCCAACTGATGGGATCTTTACTTAGCATTTCCAAATCTGCTTGTTCTAGATATAATCTGGCCGAGCTGCCTATTTCGACCCCTTCTCGTGCCCCACGGTTACTGTGGGCACGCAATCCCTGACCCGTAGATTCTGCCTTTAGTTGATCGAATAGCCCTAGGACGTCAGCGGATGCTCCTCCTTGAATAAGACGTTCTCTTTCTTGATCCCAGTTTCTTCCCCCTGGTGTTGCTGGCTGCGTTGGTTGCTGTGGTTCGGGTGGTATTGGCGCACCATGTTGTTCCGGGCCGCCGTTTCCATTTCCTTCTGCCATAAAAACATCTCCTTCTCTTTCCAGCTTAGGAGAATTAGCCTGGTTTGTCAATCTGTCTGCTCCCTGATTTGGTCCTTGTTCTTTCATACCATCAGTTTATTCTTAGCGAGCCTAAACTGCTTGATATAAACTTTATAAAAAGCTTACAATTAGGTTATGGAATTAGAACATTTTGAATCGCTTTATCCCGATACCACCCGCTTTGCGGAGATCGAAAAAATTTTGACTTTTATTAAAGAAGGTAATTCCTGCCAAGTCGTTTCCGTTCCCGGCGCCGGCCGCTCCAATTTGCTCGGTTTTTTGGCTTATAACCGCAATTTACGGATTAAGCATCTTGGCGAGAATCAAGCTAAATTCCATTTTGTTTATCTAAATTTTTCGGAAATCAGAAAAAAACCCTTAATCGAGGCGGTAAAATTTATATTTTTGGGGTTAGTTGACTCACTGCGCGACCGGCAAATGGATCAAGATTATACAGTGACAAATCAGATTTTTAAGGACAGCTTGGAATTAAAAGACGAAATGGTGCTGTTTCAGGGTCTAAAAAAAGCGGTTGATTATTTAGCGCTGGAGAAAAATTTGACGATTGTTTTTTTGTTTGACCGTTTTGAAGATTACATTTCGGTAGTTGGCAGCGAATTTTTTGCCAATCTTCGGGTTTTACGCAACCGTGCCAAGTATCAGTTTTCGGTGGTATTTTCTTTAAACCGTCCGCTCGAAGACGCGCTTGAAGCAACGCTGATGTCGGATTTTTACGAATTTATTGCCGGAAAAGTCGTTTATTTGCCGATTTACGACCAGCCCGGAGTTGATTTCCGGATTTCATACTTGGAAAAAATTACCGGCCAGAAAATTGACCAGAAACTTTTACGCGAAGTGTTGGAATTAACCGGCGGGCATAGCAATTTAATGCGTCTCTGCGTCGAATCACTTTTGTCCACCGAGCAAAAATTTGCTAATAAATTAGTGCTACGAAAGTTCTTACTGGAACAGAAACCGGTTAGAAGCGCCTTATTTGGAATTTGGAATTCACTGATGCCATCCGAGCAAAATTTCCTGTCCGGCGCTGGGAAAAGCGAAGAGGAATACTTGGAAAATGTCGGGTTAATCAAAAACGGGTTTTTAACTATTTCTCTTCTCTATGATTATCTCAAGGAAAAATCCACTACCCAAAAACAAGCCGGTTTTACACTTAATGATAGTGGAGAAATTTTGCAGGGAGACGTTGTCTTGTCGGATAAATTAACCTCGCTGGAATACAAATTGTTGAAATTTTTGCTTGATAACCAAGGGAAAATTATCAACAAAGAGGACGTCATTAGCGCCGTCTGGCAAGAGGGGAAAACCACTTTGGGAGTCACCGACCAAGCGCTGGACCAATTAATTTTTAGATTGAGAAAAAAAATCGAGGAAAACCCCAATGCTCCAACGCATATTCAAACCGTAAAGGGCCGCGGGTTCAAGTTTTCGAATTAGAACTTGCAATCAACCCAGGTTTTGCTCTACGATAAAATTGTGAGAAAGATTTTCTATTTATTATTTCCGATTATTTTCTGTTTAATATCTTTTTCTTTCTTTTCCCAAAAAATTTTTGCAGAAAGTTGTAGCAGCCTTGGCGGAAGCTGTGGGTCACCGACTAGTTCTAGTTGCGAAGCGGGAACAATAGCGATTTCCGGAGCTACTGATTGCCTTGGAGGAGTTTGCTGCGGAACAGCAAGCAGCAATTCATCTTCAAATGCCGTTCCAATCGGACAATATGGTTGCTCTTTTAACACCAGCACCAATGCTCCCATTATTAACTGTGCCACCGGAGGAAAATGTATCAGCGAACCACCTTACTCGACTTTCAATTCTAGTACTAACACGACCGAAAATGGTTATTGTCGGGACATGCAAAATAAATGTTACATCTGTGATACAGGCGCGGGGTATGAATATGATTACTACACTGGCAACTGTGATAGTCCAACCAGCGGACAAAGCCCACAAGATGCCACCGAAACCACTTGCCAAGCTGGACAAAGTTGCTCTTACGGTTATGGCTGCGGAGCAGGACAACCGCCGGCGCCACAACCGTTATCAATCTGTCAAAGTGGCTATTGTAAAACTGCCATCGGCAACCTTCCCACCACTATTTCCGGACTTTTGACCACGGTTTTTAGTATCGCCTTATCCATCGCCGGTGTAGTCGCTTTGGGCTTAATTATTTTTTCGGGTTACCGGCTGATGATCTCGCAGGGCAATCCCGAACAAGTTAAAAATGCCCGCGAGCAGTTAACTGCCGCCATCATCGGACTCCTGTTTATTATTTTCTCGCTGGTAATTCTGCAGATAATCGGCTTTAACATCTTAAAAATTCCGGGCTTTGGCTAAATTGATTATGCAATATCTTGCGCTACAAATTCCAGGGAATGATGGGAGCATCAAAATCACCCCGCCCGTAGGGATCCAACCAGGCGGCCCGGGCGAACTAGCTAGTATTATAAATGTCGGTATTGATTTGGCAGTAGTGGCGGCGATTTTCGTTTGTCTTTTTATGCTTATCTTAAGTGGATTTGAGTGGATTTTTTCCCAAGGGGACAAGCAAAAAATTGCCCAAGTCAGACAAAGGCTGGCTATGTCAATCCTTGGTTTAATCTTGATTTTTCTGTCTTTTCTAATCATCAATGTTATTTACGCTTTTTTCTTCGGCAGTAAAGTAATTAATTTTTTGGGAAGCCAATAAGTTTTTAAAAGGGACTTGACAATTGTTGGAAAACGCTTTAGCATAAAGTTAGATGAAGAAATATCTTATTTTATTATCGCCAATTGCTTATCTATCGCTTGCCACTTCTGCTTTTGCACAAACACCTATTGGTAATCCCTGTGGCAGCGGCGAATTTAGTGCCCTTTGCATGTTGCAAGCAAAAGATTTAGGAGGCATAGTTGGCTCCTTACTACAATTTATCTTTGTCATTGCGGTGATAGTTGCTCTTTTCTACCTTATCTATGGCGGTTTCAGGTGGCTCGTTTCCTCCGGAGACAAAACGCAAGTCGCGGCCGCCAGAGAGCACATCGTTGCTGCCATCATCGGACTAGTCATTATTTTCTTATCCTATTTCCTCTTGAGCCTGCTACTTGGCTTCTTTGGCATTGACTTAAGCCACTTAACTATTCCAAAAATTCCAGGCGCTGGCACTTAATTCTCTTTTCCCCTCTCTCAACTTGGGCTCAGGAAGATAGCTTGCTTTTTAATTTAATTGTTGCTAGTCTTTAGGTATGTATAGTGGTTGTCAATATGGCTCTGGCGGCGCCACCGTCTTGACCTTAGGCTGCATTTTTCCTTTGATTACTAACGTTATTCTTTGGGCCATCGGGCTGGCCGGCACAGTGGCGCTGTTCATGATTATTTTTGCCGGCTATCAGCTGCTATTCTCCGGCGGAGACGCCAAAGCAGTCGACGGCGCCCGGAAAACTCTAACTTTTGCTATTCTCGGACTGGTTTTGATATTTCTCTCGTTTTTTATCTTAAACCTTATCGCTACGGTTACTGGTGTCGGTTGTCTTAACTTTAGCCAGGGAATTCCAACCAGTTTTACCGCTTGCCACTAGACTTTTCACGGGAAACCGACACATTTAAAACGGCATTTGACCCACTTTGATTATCTTGCATACATATTTTTCACATTATAACCTGGATATATGGACAATCATCCAATTCCGCAGGATATTACGGGGTTTGAGTTTAAGTTAATCGGCAACATGACGCTAAAACAGTTCGCCTACATTGCCGGCGGCGCAATTATCGGTCTTTGTTTCTACGCTTTACCTGTTTTTGTGTTTATCAAAATCCCCCTGGCTTTAATTTTTGCCGGATTAGGTGTTATTTTCGCCTTTGTCCCCTTTGAGGGTCGGCCTCTGGACGTCATGATCAAAAACTTTTTGAAAGCGGCGCTATCTCCTACCCAATATGCTTACCAGAAAACTGCTGACCAAATTCCAGTTGAGAATCCACTCATTGCCATCTCCGCAACAAAAAAACAGTCATTGAGTGATGCCTCGGACAAACAACTGAAAGATTTTTTAAATGCCTTGCCGGTAGGGAAAAATAAGCTGGATAAAAAAGAGACGGTTTTTTTTGAATCTTTAAATCAGTACGGGGCAAATCAACCCCTCCAACAAAATCCGGGCTTCGTGGCTTCGCATACTTTTGCCGCTACCCCTGCGCAGCAAAATCCCGTACAGGCCGCTTCCCAACCAACCACGAAACCGGCTCCTAAGGCGCCAAATGAAGAACTGCAAAAAACTGCCGCGCTTTTGGAGAAAGAATTGCAGGAGGCCAAAGCCAAAGAAACGGCGGAAAGTCAAGTCGACCACGGCGAATATTTAAAAGCGCACCAAAAAGTACTGGAGCTGCAAAAGAATCTGAACGACTTGGCTTTTCAAAAACAAGAACTGGAATCTAAATTAATTTCCCTGCAGCAAAAGATGGAGATGCAAGGGAAACCCATTTATGCGCCTTCGGTGGCTCAACCCGAGCAGCTAAAAGAAACCAAGTTTGTCAGAAGCATCCCGCAAAATATGCAAAAAAACGCCGGCCTTCCGATTGCGCCCGAATTTCCGAACGTTATCATCGGCATTATCAAAGACCCCAGAGGAAATCCTTTGGGCAATATTTTAGTGGAGGTAAAAGACGCGCAAGGAAACGCGGTCAGAGCTTTTAAAACCAACGCGCTCGGACAATTTGCTTCAGCCACGCCGCTTAATAACGGCGAATATTCGGTTGGCTTTGAAGATCCGAGAGGTGAAAATAAATTCGATACCGTCGCTTTTAAAGCCACCGGCGAAATAATTTTACCGATTGAAATTATTTCTGTTGATACCAGAGAAGAGCTAAGGAGGTCTCTGTTTAATTAATATGGCAACACCTGCCCGAAACCTACCGTCAACCCAAAAATTTATTGAGATCGAGAATATTGTTGACGATGTTGTTATCTCACCCGGCGGTAATGCCTGCCTGGTAATTGAGGTCAGCGCGACTAATTTTGCCCTGCTTTCTCCGGAAGAACAAGACGCCAAAATTTACGCCTACGCCTCACTTTTAAACTCGCTTTCTTTTCCCATCCAAATTGTGATTAGAAGTAAAAAACTGGACATTACTAACTACTTAAAACTTTTGGATGTTGAAAAAGATAAAACGCCAAATGCGGCCTTAGCCAAGCAAATCGGGCTCTACCGGGATTTTGTCAAAGAACTGGTCAAGGTTAATACGGTTTTGGACAAAAAGTTCTACATCGTTATTCCTTATTCCGCGCTGGAAAAAGGCGCTTCGGGAGCCAGAGCAACTTTTCAAACGGGTTCCGGAAAAGACAATTTCGTGGTTGGCGCTAGCGCCGCTTTACATTCAAAAGCCGAGTCTATTCACACGCAACTTAGAAGACTTAACTTAAAAGCCCGCACACTGGATGAGGAACAACTGACTAAACTTTATTACGAAATTTTTAATGATAACGCCATTGACCATGCGAGCACGACTCAAACAATAAATCCAATCGCTTTAGGAAAGGAGACAAAATAAATGTTTGGTAAAAAAGACACCGCCGCCCTACCGCAGCCGGCACCAAGAGGGATATCGTCAATTCCCGACATCATTGCTCCTTCTTCGGTAGAAATTGACTTTAACAGTATTAAAATCGGCGAAAAATATTACAAAACGCTGTTTGTGGTAGGCTACCCCCGCTATGTTTCGCCCGACTGGCTCGAGCCGTTGATTGAATTTGACCACTCGATGAATATCTCGATGTTTATCTATCCCGCTTCTTCCCCCGATGTTTTGTCCGATTTAAGAAGAAAAGTAGCGGAAATGGAAGCCACTTTAAGTTCGCAAGTTGAGGAAGGCTTGGAGGAAGATCCAAAAATTAAAGCCTCGCTGGAAGATGCGCTGTCGGTTCAGGAAGAGTTAGCCAAAGGCATGGAAAGATTTTTCCAGTTTAGTCTGTATGTCACTTTATCTTCCGATAGTTTGAGCGAACTAAACGAAGCAGCCAAAAAATTAACCACCACGCTTAATTCAATTTTAATTTTGCCAAGAATTGCCACTTTGCAAATGGAAGAAGGTTTTAAATCTACCACTCCGCTTGGCCAAGACAAGTTATATATTGCCAGGAATATGGACACGACTTCACTGGCTTCCACTTTTCCGTTTAGCTCTGCCATGCTGACTCAAGATAAAGGCGTGATGTATGGCATTAACCAACAGAACGGTTCACTGATTATTTTTGACCGTTTTTCGCTGGAAAATGCCAACGAAGTGGTTTTTGGCAAGTCCGGCGCCGGGAAATCCTACCTCATTAAGCTTGAAGCGATGCGCCAATTTATGTTTGGCACCGAAGTAATTATTATTGACCCGGAAGGAGAGTATGGCACGCTGACTAAGGTTTTGGGTGGCGAAGAATTAATGTTTACGCCCTCCTCGGCCATTAAAATTAATCCGTTTGATTTATCCGGTCTTTATGAAGAAGGAGAAAATGAGCTGGGACTAAAAATATTATCGCTACACGGCTTGTTTAAAATTGTCCTGGGACAACTAGACGCTTCCCAAGAGGCAATTCTTGACCGGGCGCTCATCGAAACTTACCGCACTAAAGGCATTACCGCCGATCCGGCGACGCAAAAAAGTCAACCGCCCATCGCCGAGGATTTATATAACGTTTTATTAAAAACTAATGACGACATCTCTAAAGAATTGGCCCTGCGGCTGGAAAAGTTTATCAAAGGCAGCATGAGCGGCATTTTTAACCAACAATCAAATTTTGACATCAAAAATCCGTTTACTATTTTTAACGTCAAAGCTTTGGAAGAAGAATTAAGACCCATCGCCATGCACATTATTCTCGATTTTATCTGGACTAGAGTGCGAAAGTCGCTGAAAAAAAGAGTTTTGATTCTGGATGAAGCCTGGTACATGATGCGTTATGAAGATTCCGCTTCGTTTGTGTATAGCATTGCCAAAAGAGCCCGCAAATATTACTTGGGGTTAACCACTGCTACTCAAGACGTACAGGATTTTTTATCCACCGATTATGGCAAAGCCGTATTATCGAATTCATCCATCCAAATTCTTTTGAAACAAAGTCCGGCGGAAATCGATTTGGTCACCAAGCTTTTTTACCTAACAGAGGGTGAAAAACAATTATTACTTTCTTCCAGTATCGGCGAAGGTTTATTCTTTGCCGGACAAAGTCACGTCGCGCTACGCTCAATTGCTGCGCCTTACGAACACACGATGATTACCTCAAGCCCTGAAGAAATATTAAAAGCGCAGGCTGTGGCAAAAACAGAAAATTCAACTCAAACTGCTCCAACTGTAAATACTGAAATTATTGCCAACGATAAGTAATTTGTTATTATAAAACTATGGATTCAGATCAAGAAGCTAAAGAAAATACTCCGAGCAGAGATTATGCCAACAAAAGCATTCAAGCTGCACAAAACGCCCGCACGGCAAAAAGAGCCATCTCAACGGTTAAAAACGCCGAAAAAGTGGCGCAGGCTGCCCAAAAAGTTCAAGCAGTGGGAACATTTATTGCTGCCACCTGGGAATTCTGGTTAATAGTCTTAGTCATCATCGTTATCGTCGCCCTATTCTTAGTAATTATTACTACTATTATGGGTAGCTCTAATGGAGCCCTTCCCTCACCACAACCGGCCCCCCCGCCAGCCCAAACCCCAAGTGAAGTAGTATATTGCCAGGGAAGAGAAAAATGGAGCAGCCAAGCCTACAACGACGGCAATATTGCTAAAACCGGCTGTGTCCCAACCAGTATGGCAATGGTTTTAAGTAGTTATGGGGGAACGATATATGACCCGGGGCAAATCGCAACAATGTTTCACAATAATGGCTGGGATTATGGTCCGGGGAGTGGCCAGAAAGGAACAAATCCTTGGAGAATTACCAGCGCATGGTTAAATAGTATGGGATTTCAAAGAGCGCAAGCAGACGTTGTAAATAGTTCTAAATCCCCCGTATATCTTGACACTAAACAACTCCAATTAATTAAAAACTATACTGATGCTGGATGGCTTTTATTAGCAGCTGTTGATGGACACAATCTACCTACGCACGTGAATGGCCCACATGAAGTCGTTATTGAAGACTTTGACCCGCAAACAAACATCATCACCGTCCGGGACCCAAATTCCCCCAATTGCCGATCTGGAAAACCCGTAAGCTTTAATGTTTCCAATATTAGATGGTATTTAATCATACCTGTTAAAATTAAATCAATATGAAAAAAACATATCTACTTATTATCTTTCTTTTTATACTGGCACTTCTCTTTATTATTATCTCTCTCGTTATCTCCTCCGGCAAAAAAGAAACGATACTTGAAGCACCCTCTCCCACGCCATTTATAAACAACACTATTCTTCCAACAAATACTAATACCGCTGTTCCAAACAGTATCCCTACAGTAATTCCCAGCGATTACCCTCCAAATACCGCCACGATTTCGGCTTTAATCGAGAACTTGCCACATCAAGGAACTTATTTTTCCCTATCTTACAATTTTACCGACGACAGTTTTTTTCTTTCTCTAAACGCCGCTAATCAAGCTCAGGGTGAAATGGAATTTGAAAATTTTCTCAAACAGAATGGGGTTTTGGATAAAGATTGGTTACAGAATTTAACCACAAACTACCAATAATTTAACCCTGCACCCGAATCGGCATGATTAAATGGAGGAATGTTTCGTCGTCTTTGATTTTAAACACTCCGGGATTTAAGGGTCCAGTCATTTCAAAAACCAAATCTTCTTTATTCACTGCGGTTAAAATATCTAAAAGATATTTAGCGTTAAAAGCAATTTCGTTTTCTTCACCATTAGTTTTGGCTTCTACTTCAACATTGTCCTCGCCAACCGCCGGTGAGTTAGCCGAAACAATCACTTTTTCTTTTTTGATGGTAAATTTAATAATATTGGCGGTTTCTCTGGCAAAAACCGAGCAGATTTTAATCGCATTTAAAAGCTCGTCCCGGTTAAAGTTGGTTTTTGTGTCAAATCTCTGTGGGATTATTTTTTGATAGTCCGGATACTCCGCCCCAATTAATCTTCCCACCAATGTTGTTTCTCCTTGAGCAAAAAGAATTTGGTTGTTTTCTTCCGAGATAAACACCTTCACAGCGTCTTCGTCTTCTTTAATTGTTAATAGTTCACGAATTATCCGCGCCGGAACTACGATTGGCTTTTTAAGCCCCTCCTTAGTCTTAAAAACGTTTCTTTGCAAGGATAGCCTAACTCCATCCGTTGCTACAACGGTAATTGTTTTTTTGTCTTCGTCTAGTAATATCCCTGACAGAGCTGGACGATTGCTGTCTAAAGCAGCGGCAAAAACCACTCTTTGCATATTTTCTTCAATTTCGGTTTTTTTAAGTGTGACTAATTCTTCTCCTTTTTCTTCGTAAAGTTTTGGGAAATCATCGGCTGGTATAGTTTGGAAAGAGGCGTTAATTTTTTCTCCTTTTAAGATTAAAGTTTCACCATCTAATGTTAGGGTTATTTTTTGACTACCAAGGTTAGTTAAAAGGTCGGAAAAGTTTTTCGCCGGAATTGTTATTCGGCCTTCTTTTTCAATATTTACAGCGATACTAGAGGAAATACCAATTTCTAAATCGGTTGCACTAATAATTAGCTTTCCATTCTTAGCTTCTAAAAGAAAATTGGAGAGTATGGGTAATTGTCCTCTCAAGGAAACCGCATGATTTAGAAATGCAATCTTCCGTTGTAAATTATCGGAAAGAAAAGTTACTTTCATAAATTAATCTATTTGTAGTTGTTGTAGTTTATATGGAAAAGTGGAAAAAAGCAAGCACCCACGCCCAGAAAAAGGTGGATAAAATGTTGATAAAAAAGTGGATAATTAGTTGAAAACAAAAATAAGTTAGTATTCCACATTATTATCGACATTTAATTTTGCAATTCGCATGATATCCTCAGAAATTAAAGACTTTTTCAACATATTTTCCACTTTAGCCACCCCATGCATAATAGTAGTATGATCCCGGCCGCCGAGCAAATTTCCAATCTCAACAAATGTTAAACCCAACTCTCTTTTTAAAAGATACATTGCTACTTGTCGAGGCCTGACTAAAAAAGCATCTCTTTTGGGGCTTCTTAATTGTGTTGACTTTACTTTATAAAAATAACAAACATTACGGATAATCTCATCAGGGTGAAAGCTATTTAATTTTTCCCCTTTATTTAAAGACAAAACCGAAGCGACTAATTCTTCGGTAATTTCTCCATCTCCAGCCTGCGCTTGGGTGATTACCCGTAGCAGTAGTCCTTCCAACCCTCTGGCATCTTGGGTTTTCTGGGCAATCATTTTGGCGATATCCATCGTTAAAGAAACACCATACTTCTTCGCTTTAATTAAAAGGATAGCAGTTCGCAGTTCAAAATCCGGCGAGCCGATATCGACCGTTAATCCTCCAGAAAAGCGGGACAACAGCCTTTTTTCAACCTGTTTCATTTCCGCCGGCGGGCGGTCGGAAGATAAAACGATTTGAGCCGCTTTATCAACTAAAATATTAAAAGTGTGAAAAAGCTCTTCCTGGATTTTTTCTTTGCCGGCGACAAACTGGATGTCATCAATAATCAAAAGATCGAGCTCTCTAAACTTCCTTTTCATACTGGAAGTATTGTTGGTCCGGATAGCTTCAACTACCTCATTTGTAAACTCTTCACTAGTGGTATAAAGAATTTTTTTACTGGGATTTTTGGCGTAAACTTCATTGGCGACTGCCTGCATTAAATGGGTTTTACCAACTCCGGTTGGTCCGTAAATAAACAAGGGATTATAGGCAACGCCTGGTTTTTTGGCCACAGTGGTGGCGCTAACATATGCTAGTTGATTGGTTGAGGAAACCGCCATATTGTCAAAAGTGTAGTCCGGTCTAACTCTAGGTAAATGACCGATCCCCACCGTGGTAGCTTTCTCATCATTTTCGAACAATGGTCCGTTTTTTTCTTCCTTTTTATTAACGACATCAATAATTGTCCTGGGAACAAAAATTATCTTGGTGTCTTTTTTAAGGTGTTTGTCGGCGGCTTTTTTAATCACGTCATAGAAACGCCGCTGCAATAAGTCAATAATCATAATCGAAGGAGCGGCAATGGTGACGGCATTCTCTTCTACCGACAAAAGTTGCGTTCTTTTAAATAAAGTTAAAAAGTTGGCCCGCGAGACTTCGAGTTCAACCTCGGCTAAGATTTTGGGCCATAAATCTTGATATTGCTGCATAAGTGGTAATGAGCAGTTTAATAATGTGGATAACTTCTTGTCAAGAGAGGTAAACTAAGTAAAACTATGTCAATTTTAAAATCCACGCATGGTCTTTTAAAACAAAGTCTGTTCTGGTATACTTACAAGCAATGGAAAAATCAATCAAACTTAAAAAAATCAAAAGACAAAGAAAGCATGGTTTCCGTGAAAGGTCAAAAACTCACGGTGGGCAGAAAGTCTTGGCAAAAAGAAGAGCTGCCGGCAGAAAAAATCTAACAATTTAGCTAATGTTAAAAAGAGAAAACCGCCTCGCAAAAATTATCAGGATGGCAGGCGAAAAGAAATATTTTTCTCCTTTGTTTACAATCAGAATCGCTGAAAACAAAGACAATCAGGTAAGATTTGGATTTGTTGTTTCCAAAAGAGTTGATAAAAAGGCGGTTGTTAGAAATAGAACTAAAAGAGTTTTAAGAGACGTGGCAGCGGGGTTTATAAGAAATTTAACCGGTAAAGACATTGTAATCGTTGCCAAAAAGAGTCTTAATTTTAGCGAAAAGGAAATGGTTGCAAAAGAGCTCAAAAGTATTTTTAAGCAATGAAAAAAATTATAATTTCAATCATCGGGTTTTATCAAGTTGTTTTATCTAATCTTCTTCTCCAACTCACCGGCACTCAAAATGCTTGCCGTTTCTCTCCAACTTGTTCAGAATATGCAAAAATATCCATTTCCGAAAAAGGACTATTCAAAGGGGGTTATTTATCAATAGTCAGGCTTTTAAAATGCCAGCCGTTTTATAACGGCAACTAAATATGCATTCACCAATCTCAAACTTTATCTTTTTAGCTTATCCATTAATCAACATCATTGTTGCGATTTACCAAGGGCTTAATTTTTTACGCTTGCCGTTTGCTTTAGGCTTTTCGATTATTGTCCTAACAATTCTCATCCGGCTTGTCCTCTACCCTCTTACCGCGTATCAACTAAAAGCGACGAAAAAAATGCAGGATTTAACACCGCATTTAAATAAGCTAAAAGAAAAACATAAGAACGATGCCAAAATGTTGCAAGCAGAAACAATGAAACTTTATAAGGAATTTGGAGTAAATCCTTTGGCCGGCTGTTTGCCGCTTCTAATTCAATTACCTTTGATTTATGCGCTTTATCAGGTTTTACAAGACGTCGTTAAATATAACATCTCACAAATAAATCAAGTGCTCTACTCTTCTGTTCCGAAGTTGACAAAATCATGGGACTTAACTTTTTTCGGTCTGCCGTTAGCGCAAAATCCTTCGCATCTCTTAACTACTGTTGGTCCAATTATTCTTCTTGTCCCAATTGCCACCGGAGTTTTCCAGTTTATCCAAACCAAAATGATGCTACCTCTTCCGGCGCAAAATACTGGCGATAAAAATGGTAACAAAAAAGACGAAAAGAAAAAAGATGATTTTGCCACCGCTTTCCAGTCGCAATCCCTATATATCTTCCCAATTATGATTGCTTTCTTTTCTTACAACTTTCCGATTGGCCTGTCTTTATACTGGAATACGTTTACAATTTTTGGTATCATACAGCAATACAAAGTTTCAGGCTTGGGTGGTTTGAAAGAGTGGACGGATAAAATGTATGGCAAAAGTAAATAAAAAGCAGGAAAAAGCAATTAAAAACTTTTTTGTTTCTTTGGGCGTTGACACAAAAATGGAAATTGCCGAAGATGAGGAAACAATTGCGGTAACTTTGGAAACCGAAGATACCGGGATGTTGATCGGGTATCATGGCGAAACCCTAGAGGCGTTGCAATTAATCTTATCTTTGCTTTTGGCAAAACAAAACGGCGAATTTAAGCGAGTTTCGATTGAAGTCGGAGATTATAAGAAAAACCGCACCGAGTGGCTGGAAAGACTGGCGCTGGACGCTAAAGAAAGAGCGCTTGCGCAAGGGAAAGAAGTTTATTTGTCCGACTTAAAATCTTGGGAGCGAAGAGTTGTGCATTTACTTTTGCAAGATGATAAAGAAGTTGTTTCCGAGTCAAGCGGGGAAGGTAAAGATAGGGTTTTGGTTATTAAACCCAAGTAAAATCTCCAGGCTCTTTTTTTATCTTCTTATTTTATTTTTGCCAACACAGCTGGGAAAACATTTTTGGCCAGATTTCTCTTTTGTTTACGGTTTAAGACTTGATTACCTCTCCCCTACCCTTTATTTTACTGACATTTTTATTCTTCTTATTTTCATTTTTTTTCTACCCGAATTCTTCGCTAGTCTTAAAAAAATTCCTCAAAAATATCTCATTGTTTTTGGCTTATTTTTACTTTCTCTTTTGGTTGGTCTTATTGGGGCTAAAAATTTTTGGGCCGGAATTTACGGAATAATTAAGTTTTTAGAATTTTCATTTTTAGCTTATTTTGTCAGTCAAAATTATAAAAGTTTCAGTCAAAAAATTTTATTTTCCTGCGTTTTATTATCAATTATTTTTGAATCTTTACTTGCTTTTTTGCAGTATTTTAATCAAGGTTCAATTGGTGGAATATTTTATTTATTTGGCGAAAGAACTTTTACCGCGGAAACGCCGGGCATTGCCAATGCCTCAATTAACGGTCAATTATTTTTAAGGTCTTACGCCACTTTTTCGCATCCGAATGTTCTGGCCGGATTTTTAGTTTTGGCAATGCTATTTCTTTTGCTAGTTGCTTTCAAAAATAAGCAACTAAGAGTCTTCGTTTGGTTGGGAATTATTTTGGGGACCTCGGCTTTACTAATAACGCTTGGTCGGTCCGCAATTTTTCTTTGGTTTATTTATTTAATTTTTCTATTTGGACTTTGGTTGTTTGAAAAATATAAGAAACACAAACTGAATCCGTTACAAGTTTCCCTTTCAATTTTAATTTTTGTTGGGATAGTAATGATTTTAATTTTACAAAACAATTTTATTTTACAAAGATTTTTAACGACTAATTTGTCAGACGAGTCGTTAGTGCAAAGGCAAGAGTTAATAACACAATCTTTAAATATGTTTTGGAAGAGTCCAGTGTTGGGTGTTGGCATTAATAATTATTTTAATAATCTTAATTTTATTGCGTCAAAAGAAAATACTTTTCTAATTCAGCCGGTGCATAATGTCTTCTTATTAGCTTTGTCGGAGACAGGACTAGTTGGTTTTTGTTTACTCATTTTCATTTTTATTAAAAGTTTTATCTCAGTTTTTAATAAAAAACAAATTCGGAAATATTTACTGCTGGCAATTTTCGCCATAATTTTCTTAGGACTATTCGATCATTATTTTTTCACTCTGCAACAAGGACAGTTGTTGCTCTCGCTTGTTTTAGGGATAAGTTTTGCAAAATCCTAAAAACGCTTGTGTTAGAATGTCAATATGCAGCATAAATTAATTGTCAAAAACACCTCTTATCAAATCTTCGCCCGCGGTGTAACTGCTTTTTTCGGGTTTTTAATTACTTTGATTATTGCCAGAAAGTTTGGCGTTTTTGGTTACGGAGATTTTACCAAAATTACCTCTTACGTCGCGCTTTTTTATCTGGTGATTGACTTTGGTCTAAATGCTTTTTTCCTGCAATACGAAAACGCGAAGTTTAAGCATTTATTTTACCTGCGTATGCTTATCTCGCTTGGAATATTTTTGCTGCTTAACGGGTTGGCATTCTTCCTTCCTTACAATGCGGTTTTAGGCACCGGCTTTTCCACGGCAGAAAGATTTGGAATCTTTGTTTTTTCCTTCGGTATTTTTGCCCAAAGCATCATTCTTTCGGCCTCGGCAGTTTTCCAAAAAACCGTCAATTATTATTTTTACATGATCGGAACAATTATTGGTTCGGCCGTTAACTTAATTGTCGTTTTATTTTTTGTATATTTAAATTTGCCGCTCATTTACATCTTATTCGGCTTTGCATTTAGTAGTTTTGCCGGCGCTTTGACACTGCTTTATTTTGTCAAAGAAAAAGTCTGGCCGTTTTCCCTAGATAAAGCCTTTACATTAAGAATTATGAAGGCTTCCTGGCCATTAGGCCTGATGCTTATTTTTAATTTGGTTTATTTTCGGGCCGATATGGTTTTGTTGTCGATTTTGAAAACTACCCAAGACGTTGGAATTTACGGTTTGGCTTATAAATTCTTTGATTTCCTGATTGCGCTGCCTCTTTTCCTTTCCAACGCAGTTTATCCATTTTTAATCAAAGCAAAATCAAATCGCCAATTATTTTTTGGCGCAACCGGTAAATATTTTTTGGTTTTCTTACTCTTTTCAGTTGTAGTGATGATTCCTTTTTGGTTTATTTCGCCACTGTTCACTTTAGTCAAGGCCGATTTTGCCGCTTCAATTTTCCCGTTTCGGATTCTCTTACTTTCTCTACCGTTTTTCTTTACGACCAGTTTATTACAATGGGCGCTGATTACTTTGGGGGAACAAAAATATTTAATGCTGGTTTATTTTTTCTGCACGCTGATAAATATTATCTTAAACATTATTTTTATTCCGCAGTTTTCTTACATTGCCTCGGCGACCATCACTTTAATTTCGGAAGGAATTGTTTTTGTCTTTTTGCTGGTGCCGCTTCTAAAATATAGAATTATATCAGAACAGAAAGGACAAACCAGTGCCTAATGTTATAGTGTTTACAGATGGGGGAGCCAGAGGTAATCCCGGACCGGCGGCCTTGGGAGTTTTTATTCAAGACGCGAATGGTAAAGAGTTGGCAAGAATCGGCAAGACGCTTGGCAAAACCACCAATAACGTCGCCGAATATTCGGCGATTGTCGAAGCTTTAAATTGGCTTCTGGAAAATAAACAGCGTTTAAATATCGAAAGCGTCAATTTCAAAATGGATTCACAACTGGCTTGTTCTCAGCTCAATGGAATTTATAAAGTGAAAAATCCGAAGATTAGAGAACTTATTTTTCAAATTAGACAAAAGGAAGCCGAGCTTAACGTCCCGATTGCTTATGCCCATGTCCGCCGTGAGCAAAATACCAAAGCGGACTTTATGGTTAATCAAGCTCTGGACAACCAGTTAAAGAGCTACTAAAATAAAGCAAATGAACCACACTGCCTTTGTGACAAACGAAAACAATCCAGACCGCCCAATTTTAGTGGTGGATAGAAAAGGCGAAATTGGGCAGGCTTTAATAAATGAACTTAAAGAGCAGGCTGTAGTGGTTTACGTTAGCAGAATGGCTCCGGAAGCTACAACTAACGTTATTTTCGTGCCTTTTGATAAGCAATTTCCGACCATTCCCGACAATAGTTATTCCCACATTTTTTTAATTGACGAAGAATTTGAGATTAGCAAAAACGTCATCAAGCCATTTCTTAAAAAAGCCGAAGCCGATAAAGCTTATCTGGTTTTAGCAGTCAACGCAGCTTTTGTGGAAGACGCTTTCCCGTTGGATTTTATTTCGTCATATGACAAGGCCAAAATTGTTATCCTTGGCGATATTTTTAAAAAGGACGCGCTTTACGATTCCAGCTCGGAAATAAATCAATATCTGGTGCAAATAAAAACCAGCGGTAGAATAAACGTCCCCAGTGACGGGACGCGGTTGGTGGCGCCGGTGTTGTTTGACGATATCATTTTCGGCATTTTGGAAACGGTTTTTGGCACGGAAGAAAATAAAATCTTTTATCTTTTTCCAAAACACCGTATCACGCTTTTATCACTCGCACACATTTTCCAAAAACTGGACCCGGATTTAAAAATAGATTTTGCCCGTGACGATAAAAGGTTAAAACACGAATTTAGTCCTCCAACAGAGGGAAAGTATTTATTGGGGGAGTCGTATGATTTGGAGGGTAAAATAAAAAAAATTAAATTTGCCGACATTAAAGTCACCAATGTTTATGAGCAAAAAATTTCTGTTCAACCGGAAAAGCAAAAAAAGAAATTCCGATTCAAAGCGTTGATTTTATGCGTGCTTTTACTATTAATATTACCGTTTCTAACCACGCTTATTTTCGCAGTGGTGGGAGCGGGAGCATTATTGGTAACAAAAAATGAAATCGAAAAAGGGGAGCTCTTGGTAGCCAAAGCACCGGTACTTTTGGCGGTGAATAGCTTTAGCGTTGCCTCGCTTTCCCTGCAGGTTTTAACCGATGAAACGACGCCAATTGGTTTAGAGAACGCGCTGGGAGGGGTTACAAAAAACATTAATCTGGGAGAGAATATCTCTACTGCGCTGGTATCGGCCATCGACGCCTCGGATAAAATGAAAGCTGTCTTAACCGGCACTTCAGCAACTCCGGCAGCGGATTTTTCCAACGCAACACTGGAAATAAAAAGTGTGCTTTATGTTTATGATAGCGAAAAACAAGCTAAAATAATTCCAGCAGACTTAACCAAACAACTCGATAGCTTAACCCAGATAATTTCTTCAACGATTGATTTTTGGCCGGATGCGCTGGGCTTTCAAGGGACTAGAAATTATCTAATACTTTTTGAAAACAACATGGAGCTTCGGCCGGGTGGGGGATTCATCGGCTCATATGGATTATTAACGCTTGAAAAAGGTAAGATTGTCGGTTTTAAAATTTATGATGTTTATGATGCTGACGGACAGCTCAAAGGACATATTGAACCGCCATATCCCATCAGAAGGTACCTGCCGTCAATCAATTGGTATTTACGCGACAGCAATTTTGATGTCGATTTTTCTAAAGGCGCGGTCGCTTCGGCGGTTTTTCTCAATACGGAAATGCAGCAAGCGGTGGACGGAGTTATTGGCGTTGACTTATCATTCATCAAAAACTTATTAGGGGTAGTTGGACCGGTCACGGTTTCTGATTACAACCAAACAGTTAATGCGGATAATTTCTATCAAGTTACCCAGGCTCACGTCGAAGATAATTTTTTCCCCGGCTCAACGCAAAAAAAAGATTTTCTCACTTCTTTTTACAATGCTTTACAAACTAAAATCGCCTCACAAAAAAACCTATCATATCTAAGCTTTGCGCAGGCGCTCATTAGTTCTATCAATGAAAAACACTTATTGTTTGCTTTTAATAACGTCAACGAGCAAACGGCGTTTGCGGTCAATGGTTGGTCCTCATCGCTGATTGAAGATAGCTCGTCCAGTAATTCATTGATTGATGATTTTGTGGGAATTAACGAAGCAAATTTAGGCGGCAATAAAGTCAATTATTATATTTCCAGAAACGTTTCGCAAGCAGTCAGTATTAGAAGCGACAAAAGTATTAATGAAATATTGACGGTGTCTTTCAAAAATTCGGCTCCTATTAATTCAGGCGCCCAAGGAACGTATAAAAATTATCTGCGTTTTATCTTACCGCTTAATGCCACAATTTCCGGTATTCAAATTGATAATCAGGAGCAAAAAATTATTCCGGCCATTACCGATCCGACAATTTATGAAGCGAAAGGTTTTGTCTCCCCGGTTGGACTTGAAGTGCAGAAAGATACAGAGGAAGGTAAAACCATTTATGGATTTTTGGTAAATATTGATCCGCAAACCACAAAAACGATCAAGTTGGAATATGCGCTGGCGCAAACTATCGATACCACGCAGTCGCAGATTTCCTATCAGCTTAAAATCTTCAAGCAACCTGGCGTTGATGTTTTGCCCTATGCTTTCTCTTTGAATTTCCCCAATAACTTAAAAGTTGTCAGCGCCGACAAAAACATTCAGTCAAGCGGTCAAAATGCCACTTTGACAACGCAAGTCGAGGAAGATAGAGAAGTGTCAATTAACCTAGCCTCCAGATAATTTCTATTCTCCCTTGGTTGTTATATAATAAAGTCATCTAAAGAATGGACAAAATTTATAACAACAAAGAGGTTGAAGAAAAAATCTACAAAGATTGGGAAGCAAAAGGCTATTTTAAACCTCAGGGAAGATTTGGCAACCAGCAAAAATACTCAATTATCTTGCCCTTGCCAAACGCTAACGCGCCGTTGCATTTTGGCCACGCTATGTTTGTCATTGAAGACATTTTAACCAGGTATCACAGAATGCAAGGCGCAAAGACTGAGTGGTTGCCGGGCGCCGACCACGCCGGTTTTGAAACGCAATTTGTGTTTGAAAAAAAACTCCAAACCGAAGGCAAATTCAGATTTGATTTCGACCGCGAAACTCTTTACCAAATGATTTGGGATTTTGTCCAGAGCAACCGTCCGATAATGGAAAGTCAATTACGAAGACTTGGTTTTTCGCTGGATTGGGAAAAAAGTAAATTTCCGCTGGAAAAAGATATTGTAAAAATTGTTTGCGAAACTTTTAAGAACCTTTTTGATGACGGATTAGTTTACCGAGCGAAAAGATTAGTTAATTATTGCACTTTTGACGGCACTTCCTTTTCCGATTTGGAAGTAATTTATGCAGAAAAGCCAGCCAAATTATGGTTTATCAGATATCCGCTGGCTGACGGCGGTTCAATCACAGTTGCTACCACCAGACCGGAGACAATGCTCGGCGATACGGCAGTGGTGGTTAACCCTAAAGACAAACGGTATCAAGGCTTGGTGGGGAAAAGCATAAAACTGCCGTTGACTGGCCGAGAAATTAAAATTATTGCGGATGAATCGGTCGATTTAGAATTTGGCACAGGAGCGGTCAAAGTTACTCCGGCTCACGACCCCAACGATTATGAACTAGGGCAAAAACATCAGCTGGAGCAAATCAGCGTGATTGGTTTTGACGGTAAAATGACCAAAGAAACGGGGGAGTTTGCAGGTCTTTATGGAAAACAGGCGAGAATAAAAGTGGTAGAAAAGCTGTCCGAATTAGGGCTGTTGGAAAAAGAAGAAAATATCACACATCAGGTACCGGTTTGTTATAAATGTAAAAATCCGATTGAACCGCTTTTAATGGATCAATGGTTTGTCAAAATGCAGCCGTTGGCAGAGCCGGCCATCGAAGCTGTCAAAAAGAAAGCCATTAGAATATATCCGCAGAGTTTTGAAAAACTATACCTGCAATTTTTGGAAAATATCCGCGATTGGAATATTTCCCGCCAGATTGTTTGGGGAATTCAAATTCCAGCGTGGTTTAGGAGTTGGAAGCCCGACAAAAATATTCAAGAAGTTGGTTTTCATGAGAGAACAGTGGAGCAAGTTCTTAATAACAAAACGAGAACCTATCGATTAAGGGATTACGGATTAAAAGAAGGAGATAAAATCGCTTTGGTTAATAGTCAGGCAGAAAAAGTTTTTGGCTACGGAACAATTCAGAAAATTGCAATAAAGAAAGTAAAAGAAATTGATTTAAAAGATGCCAAACATGGCGCAAAATATGAAAAAGTTGAAGAGTTAATTGAAGCTTTCAAATTTCATCATCCACAGCAAGAAGTGTCGGAAGAGACAGAGGTTTGGATTTATGATTATTCTTTCGGGGTTTTGAAAGAGGGAATTGTTGATGAGGTATTCGCCGGAGAAGGAAAGCCAAAAGGTGAGGGTTGGAAACAGGATCGGGATGTATTCGATACGTGGTTTTCGTCCGGACAATGGCCATATGCGACTTTAAAAACAACGGACTCCTTAGAGTTCTATCCGACCACTGTTATGGAAACCGGCTATGATATTTTGCGCTGGTGGGTAGCCAGAATGGTAATGTTGGGAATTTACATCCAAAAGAAAAACGGAGTAGAGGAGTTAGCCAAACAAATTCCTTTCCAAAATATTGTTTTGCATGGTTTAGTCAATGATCCTTTAGGAAAGAAGATGAGTAAAAGCAAAGGAAACGTTGTTAATCCGATGGAAATCGTTGACCAGTATGGAGCTGACGCTATCCGTTTTGCCTTAGTTTACGGAACAGCGCTTGGTAACGACCAAGCTCTTTCTTATCCAAAGCTGGAAGCCATGAGAAAGTTTTCCAACAAGCTTTGGAACATGGCCAGGTTTATAGAAATGCAGAATGAAAAGTTTTCGCCAGAGGAATTAAAAGATATTTATCTCGGTCACATAAAACTTACTGATATACATGTAGATGACCAAAAATTTCTTAAGAATAAAATTGATTTTGAGAAAAAAATCACAAAATACCTCGATAACTATGAATTTAATTATGCGGCTCAAGACCTTTATGAATATACATGGCATAGGTTTGCAGATGAATATATTGAAAGTGTAAAACTAAGAGTTGATGTTAATTCTTTAAAATCAATTAGAGAAGGTTTCAAATCAATTCTGAAACTTTTGCATCCGTTTATGCCGTTTATCACGGAAGAAATTTATACCAGGCTGTATGGTGGGACAGGAAACTTAATCATTAGTCAGTGGCCTAAGTAAAATGAAGTTTAAAAACATCAAACAAGTAAAACGCAAGAAAGCTCCGCCTATTCATAAACCACAGAAAAAGAAAGTAGGGGAGTCGGGAAAAAAGTTACAATTCCCGAACATTTACCGATTTATTACCGAAAAACTATCGTTTAGATTACCTTGGCAGCCTAAATTATCAAAAATGGCATTTTTGGTGTTAGCTTCAATTTCGATTCTAATTTCCTTGGTTTTAGTCGTCGGAATTGCTATTTTCGTAGTGATTACTTACCAAAACTTTAGTCAAGTAAACCAAATTAATAACCAAAGGCAGGTTTTGCAAGGAAAAGTTAATTTTTGGCAGTCAATTAGCGACAAATATGACGGTTATAAAGACGCGTATTTTCAAAAAGCAGTGTTGGAATATAATTTGGGGCAAATTGATAAAGCCAGGCAGGATAATTTGAAAGCTTTACTTTTAGACCCGAATTTTACGGACGCCAAAAAACTGGAAGCCGTTCTGGACAAATAGTTACTCCTTAGCAGGCTCTTGAGGTTTTTCTTCTTTGGCTTCGGCCGGTTTTTCTCCGCCTTCGGCGGCAGGCACTTCTCCCTCAACCGGGACTTCGCCTTCAGCCACAGCTTCAGGTGCGGCTTCCGCGGCAGCTTCGGCTGCGGCAGCAGCTTCTTCGGCGGCTTGAGCCTGTGCTTCTTTAGAAACGAGTTCCGCAATCTTGGCGACTACTTGTTCGGCTTCGGTCAAAACCGTCACGCCTTCCGGAACCTTGAGGTTGGCCACAGTAATTTGGTCATTAATACTGGCTAAATGTTCAACGTTAACTTCGATTTTTTCCGGAAGCTCGGTCGGCAAGGCTTCGACTTCGACTTCGGAAATAATATTCATTAAAATTCCGACTTTGTCCACAACCGCTTTAGGCTCGCCGGTAACTTCCAAAGGTACCATCGTCTTCACTTTTTCTTTAAGGTTAACCTGGAAGAAATCCGCGTGAAGAATTTGTCCGTGGAAATTCTTTTGCATATTATGGATTAAAACCGGAGTAACTTTACCGTCAAGCTCGACATCGACCAAACCTGTTTCGCCGGCTTCCTTATAAACCGCCAAAAAGTCTTTTTCCGGAACCTGGACGGCGGTGGATTTTAAATCTTTGCCGTAAATATTGCAGGGTAAAATGCCTTCACGTCTTAATTTTTTAACTTGTTTGCCTAAAACCGTACGTTTTTCGACTTTTAAATTGTATCGCTTCACAAGAACCTATTTTACAGGAAAGAGAGTTTCAATACAAGGCCTGCACATTTAAAAATGTGCAGGCCAAGACGTTGTGGTATCATAGTTTTGCAAGATGAGAATTTTAGGAATTGATCCGGGAATTGGCCGGTGCGGGTGGGGTGTACTGGAATATAGAAACTCGAAACTGGAAGTTAGAGGGTTTGGTTGTATTGAGACTTCGCCAAAGAAAAATGTTCAAGACCGTTTGAAGCAGATTCATGAGGAGATTTCAAACATCATTAAACAATACAAACCTGAAGTTCTGTCAATCGAAGAGTTGTTTTTTAACACCAACGCCAAAACTGCTTTTGTGGTCGGGCAAGCCAGAGGTGTAATTTTACTGGCCGCAGCCCAGAATAATCTCGAAATCGCCATTTACACTCCGCTACAAGTAAAACTGGCTCTCACCGGTTACGGCCGCGCGGAAAAACCGCAAGTCGGGCAAATGGTCAAAACTTTATTAAGTCTCAAAGAAGTGCCAAAGCCCGACGATACCGCCGACGGTTTAGCCATTGCCATCGCTCACGCTTTTTCGGCCAAGAACGCTAAATATTAAAACTGGGGTCCTGTCAGGAATTTTCCTGTGCCCTTGTCAAGCAAGCGAGCTCCTTTCAGTCCGCTTGCCAGTGCTCGCTCAGGATTCACTGGCTTGCGCGCTGTCAGGAGCCTTTCCATTCCTGCCACCCCTTTGTATTTGTAACGAAAATTTTGTAATCTCCCGGCGCAAAGAAGGCTGTGCTATAATCAACTAAATTATGATTGGATTCCTCAAGGGTAAAGTTGAACTGCTCAAGCGCCCGTTTGTGATCATCGACGTTAACGATGTTGGCTACAAAGTGCTAGTCCCCGAAACAATTTATGCTAAATTATCATTAGGAGATGTTGTCAAAATTTTTACTTATACCTATGTCCGTGAAGACGCGCTGGATTTATTCGGCTTTTTGGAGGCAGAAGATTTAGGCTTATTCGAAAGTTTATTAACGGTTTCGGGCATCGGACCAAAAACCGCCTTAAATATTTTTTCTTTTGGCGAAAGAAAAGACATCATCGAGGCCATTATTAAAGGTGATGTGACTTTTTTCACTTCAGTTCCCAGGCTTGGTACCAAAAACGCCCAAAAAATTATTATTGAACTTAAAAGTAAGATGGGTTCAAGCGCGGATTTAGACTTGTCGGGCAAAGATTTATTGGCAAACGCTGAAGTGGTGCAAGCTTTAAAGAATTTTGGTTTTTCGGCCCAAGAAGCGCAAAAAGCGGTGCGGGAAATTAAGCAAGTTGGACTAACAACCGAAGAAAAAATTAGACTAGCACTCAAAAACTTAGGTAAATAGCATGGCAAAAGATAAAGTTAAAACAGAAATACAGGAAACGCCGGAAGAAGAGGTTTTATTCACTTCTTTAAGAGCGGCGTCGTGGGAAGAATTCTCCGGCCAGAAGAAAATTAAAGAATCTTTGCGGATTGGCATTACCGCCGCCAAAAAACGCAAGGAAGCCATCGAGCACATTCTTTTATACGGTCCGCCGGGTTTAGGCAAAACCACGCTGGCGCACATTATCGCCAAAGAAATGGGCGTTAATATCCGCGTTACCTCTGGTCCGGCGATTGAAAGAGCCGGCGATTTAGCTTCAATTTTGACTAATTTGGAAAAAGGCGACGTTTTATTCATTGACGAAATTCACCGCTTAAATAAAGTGGTTGAGGAAACGCTGTATCCGGCAATGGAAGACTACGCTTTGGATATTATTATTGGCAAAGGTCCATCGGCCAGAACCGTGCGGTTGGATTTACCGCCGTTTACGATTATTGGCGCCACCACCCGGATCGGTTTAATGTCGGCGCCGCTTCGGGACAGATTTGGCGTCATTCACCGTCTGTCTTTTTACGACCCCAAAGACTTAGAGCAGATTATTCAGAAAGCGGCAGTGAAATTAAAAGTGCCGGTGGATAGAGATTCAATTTTGGAAATTGCCAAAAGAGCCAGAGGGACTCCGAGAATTGCCTTGAAATTGCTAAAACGGGCTAGGGATTTTGTGCAGGTTAAAGGCAACGGAAAATTAACCAAAGATTTAATCAAAGGCGCTTTGGACATGATGGAAGTTGACGAAGTCGGACTTGACTCATCCGATGTCCGTTATTTAAAGTCCATTATCCAAAAACACGGCGGTGGACCGGTGGGAATCGAAACGATTGCCTCAACGATTAGTGAAGACATCGGGACAATTGAAGAAGTCATCGAACCGTATCTTTTGCAAGTAGGGTTTATTAAAAAAACCGCCCGCGGCCGCGTTGCCACGTCGGCCGCTTACGCACACTTAAAAATTGCACTGCCGCGACAAACCAAACAAAGTAAATTCCTCTAAAATTGACTACGGGTCGGGATATTGTTATACTTCTCAAACTATGCCGGCAGCATTAGAAAGGGAAAACCCATATTTAGCAGAAGAGTTTATAGACGGCAAAATACGCGTCCATGATAAATGGGACGAAACCGTTGATATTTTTGACAGTAATCTTGATGGACAAAAAAAACTTGCGAGACGAGAAGACGCAGCTTATAAAGCAATTTCATTGTCAGAGCTGTTTGGAAAAGCAACAATTCCTTTGGCAGCTTCAGCAGCGGCAGTAGGTTTACTCAAGAGAAAGTCACTTGTCGTCCTTGGAGCAGCAATAGTAGAGCCTTTAGTGTTATTTGAGTTACGAGGAATACGTGCATTATCCAGATTTTTCATAAAAAACATAAGAATGGAGACGGATAGCGTAAGTGTTGCTCAAAAGAATTTTAAGCAACTTCCTCAAGAACTAAAACCTCGGAAGTTGTAACTAACCTTCTGAATTTTTCTTCCAGTTCCTGATAATTTTGGTTCATTCGGCGGTAATGTATCGGAATAGTTATTTTGGCGGCAATGGCGTTGGCGGCACGTGCCGCTTCTTCAACATCCATCGTATAATGTCCGCCGATTGGCAGCATCGCCACATCCAAATGCAAAGCCTGCAAATTTTTCATTTCGTCAATAAAATCCGTGTCGCCGGCATGATAAATCTTTTGCCCGTTCAACGCAAAAATATAACCGACCCAATGTTTATCCTGAGGATGAAAATTTAATTTATCCGGATGGTTGTTGTAGGCAGGGACAGTTTGAAACTTAAACCCCCCGCCCGCATCGCCTTGCGAAGCATGGCGGGCAGATTTCACTTCATAACTTTTATTCGGCTCAACCGCCAGTTTTAGCTCCGCGTCTCTGTCGATTTGCGCCAAGATATCGGGCGGAGCAATAATCACCGTGTCTTCTTTTACAATTTTGGCTAAATCATTGGGCGAAAAATGGTCGGGGTGGGCGTGGGTAATAAAAACCAAGTCCGCTTTTGCGAATTCAGTTAGTTTTAGATCGAACGGATCGACATAATAAATCCGGTTGCCGCCTCGATCAATAAAAGAAAAGCTGGCATGTCCAAACCAAGTCAAACTTGGCTCTAGCCACTTAATGTTTTCCATGCATTTATTATAGCAGCTAAATCAATAGTTGTTTTCGATTTTCGGGCAGCTTTCATAATTTCTTGACAAAAACAGTTAGAAACTCCATAATAAAATATGGAGCCTAAAAAGAATACATTCCCCATAAGCTTATCGTTTGACGATGTCCTACTTTTCCCGGATTACGCTGATTTTTCGCGTTCCGACATTGATCTTTCCACTCAAATCACGAAAAAAATTAAACTTTCCCTTCCTTTTGTTTCCGCGCCTATGGACACTGTTACCGAAAGCAAATTAGCAATTGCGCTAGCTAATTTAGGGGGAATTGGGATAATTCACCGCAATTTAACAGTTCAAAATCAAGCCAACGAAGTCAAAGCAGTCAAAAATAAAAAATTATTGGTTGGGGCAGCGATTGGCGCAAGTCGTGGTTTTGAAGAAAGAGTGGAAGCTTTAGTAAAAGCCGGAGTGGATGTAGTGGTGGTTGATTCGGCACACGGATATGCAAAAGGAGTAATTGAAACCACGAAGTATATTAAAAAGAAATTTCCTAAAATGGAAGTAATTGCCGGAAATGTGGCAACTTATGATGGCGCAAAAGCTTTAATTTTGGCTGGAGCAGATGGAATAAGGGTTGGTATGGGACCGGGGGCAATTTGCACCACCCGAATTATTTCCGGCATGGGAGTGCCACAAATTACGGCAATTTTAAAAACTGTCAGAGCAGCGAAAAAAGCAGGGATTCCGATTATTGCCGACGGAGGAATAAAATACTCAGGAGACATGGTTAAGGCTTTGGCAGCCGGAGCATCGGCGATTATGATGGGCAGTTTCTTTGCCTCGGCAGTTGAAGCGCCGGGGAAAATTGTTAATCTTCGCCCCGATCAAGTTCCCAACCGTTTTAAAAGCAGCTTAAATAAAAAGCTAAAGACATATAAGTTTAAGCAATATGATGCGATGGGTTCAATCGCGGCAATGGCAAGAGGCGCAAGCATAAAATCCGAAGATGAGTTTCATGGTAAGAGTTACAAAGACCGCGTCATGATTGCCGAAGGAGTAGAATCTTTAGTTCCGCTTAAAGGTTCGGTTGAAGATATTATTGATCAGGCAGTTGGAGGAATAAGATCGGGAATGTATTATGTGGGAGCAAAAAATATCAAAGAGCTTTGGCAAAAAGCGAAGTTTATGCAAATCACGCAGGCTTCTTTAACCGAAAGTCATCCTCATGACGTTTTAATCACCAATCCCGGGAAAAATTATTAACTAAGGTTAAATAGTGATGATTTCGTAGCGGCTTTGGCCGGTGGAAATATATCTGACCTTAACGCCGATTTCCTTTTCTAATTCTTTAACGTAAGCTTTGGCCTCTTTGGGTAACTCGGCATACTTCTTAACGCCTTTGGTGCTTTTTTGCCAACCCGGCATTGTTTTGTAAACCGGTTTAACTTTAGCTAACCATTCTGCCGTTCCATCATTATACTTAACTTTCTTGCCGTTTAAGGTATAGTGAGTACAAATTTTCAGCGTTTTAAATTCGTCCAAAACGTCAAGCTTGGTAATGGCAATTTCGGTAAAACCGTTGATTTTGGCGGCAAAACTAATTAACTCTGCGTCAAACCAACCGCATCTTCGACGTCTTCCGGTGGTGGTTCCATATTCATTACCCCTTTCGGTCAGCATATCGCCGTCTTTATCAAATAATTCGGTTGGGAATGGCCCGGCGCCAACCCGGGTGGTGTAAGCTTTAACTACACCGACGACTCTTTTAATTGCCTGCGGGGGAATGCCGGCGCCGGCGGTAGCGCCTCCCGATAAAACAGTCGAAGCGGTCACAAACGGATAAGTGCCCCAGTCGTTATCTAAAAAGACGCCATGTGCTCCCTCCAGTAAAACCTCTTTTTTCTCCAGAGCTTCATTCACAAAAGCAAAAGTTTCTTTAATGTAGGGTTTAATTCTCCTTAAATATTTGTAGAAGTTTTTCTCAATCTCTTTTTGCTCCAGCGGTTTTTCGCCCAAAGCCTGCAATACTTTATTTTTCACTAATAACTGAACTTCCAGTTTTTGAGCGAACACTTTTTTATCCATTAAATCGGCTAAGCGAATTCCGTTATAGCTGACTTTGTCGGCGTAAGTCGGACCAATACCGCGGCCGGTAGTGCCGGTTTTATATTTTCCTTTGGCTTCTTCATACAGCCGGTCGAGTAATTTGTGGTAGGGCATAATTAAATGACAGCGGGGGGAAATATATAACTTATTTTTTAAGGGAACGCCGGCTTTTTTTAGATTTTCAATTTCGGCGACTAGCACTTCCAAGTCAAGAATAGTGCCATTGGCAATTACCGCTTTAGCTCTTTGGCTAAAAATTCCAGAAGGGACCAGATGCATGGGGAATTTTCCAAATTTGTTGATGACGGTGTGGCCAGCGTTATTGCCGCCGTGGAATCTGACAACTATGTCGGACTTTTCGGCAAGATAATCAATTATTTTGCCTTTTCCTTCGTCTCCCCACTGTGAGCCGATAATAATGGTCGCGGCCATAGCCAAAAGGTATTCTAAAGAAGTTGGGCTTCTTTGTCAATCGCCAATGTGCAGGACAAGTTTTTCGTGCTACAATAGCCCCAGATTATGGATCAAGTTACGGAAATTAGAGAAAAAATCGATATCGTTTCGTTTATCGGAGACTTTCTGCCGCTGAAAAAAGCCGGCCGCAATTTTAAAACCACTTGCCCGTTTCATAACGAAAAAACTCCTTCCCTCATTATTTCCCCGGAAAGACAAATTTGGCATTGTTTTGGCTGCGGCAAAGGCGGTGACGTTTACACCTTTTTAATGGAATATGAAAACATGGAGTTTCCGGAAGCCTTACGCAGTCTGGCCAAACGTGCCGGAGTAACGCTAAAAGAAAGCAGTTTTAAACAAAGTGAATATTCGGAAAAAGAAAACATTTTTGCGGTCAACAACCACGCTTTAAAATTCTACCATTATGTGTTAACCGAGCTTCCCGCCGGCAAAGAAGCGCTATCTTATCTTTTGCGAAAGCGTAAAATCAACCAGGGGATTATTGATACTTTTCAGTTAGGTTTTGCGCCAAGTGCCGGTACAGCACTGTCAAATTATCTCTTAAAAAAGAAAGGCTATAAAAACCGCGATTTGCTAACCGCCGGCGTAGCGTTTGAAAGAGGCAGCCAGTGTTACGATTTCTTCCACGGGCGGATTATTTTCCCGCTGTTTGATCACCGCGGCAACGTCACCGGTTTTTCCGGCAGAGCATTAAACGATAACGACCAACCCAAGTATCTCAATACCAAAGAAACCGCGGTTTATCACAAAGGCAGCATGTTTTTCGGTTTGAATATTGCCAAAGACGAAATCAAACAAAAGCAGGACGCGATTATTGTTGAAGGCGAATTTGACGCCATCGCTTTATATATGGAAGGCGTTAAAAACGCGGTGGCAATTAAAGGCACGGCCTTAACCGAAAATCAGGTGGCGCTTCTTAGCCGTTTTACACCCAAAGTCACTTTATGTTTGGATCAGGATAACGCCGGATTCGAAGCCACCAGACGCAGTCTTGAAGTCTTGGAGAAAAAGGGGATAAGCACTTCCATTATCGTGATTAAAGACGGCAAAGATCCCGACGAAGCGTTAAAAAATAATCCGGCCGAGTTTAAAAAAGCGCTGCGGGAAAACTTAGGCGTTTATGATTATTTGGTCGATAAATTTGTGGCGGAAAATAATAAAGACAGCGCCGAAGGCAAAAAAGCGATTGCCGATAATCTCCTGCCGCTTTTTGCCAACATCAGTAACGAAATTATTAAAGAGCATTATTTAAAAAAGTTAAGTGCCATTTTTGAAATCTCACTCGAAAGTTTATTAAAAGAAGTCGAAAAACTTAAGAAAAAAGATTTGGAAGATAAAATTGCAATTCCGCAAAAAGATAAAAGAACACGCCGGGAAATTCTGGAAGAATATCTAATCGCTTTAATTGTGCAAAGTAACAGCCCGCAAAAGTTACTTGAAGATAATCAGGAAACTCTCGCGTTGTATAAATTTGCGACGCCGTCGCTTTGGAAAATTTTGGAGACCCTCAAAACCTTTTTCAAAACCAACGCAGAGTTAAACCAGGAGAAATTCGCCAAACTTCTTTCCAAAGAATTGGTTCAGTCTTTTGACACTTGCTATTTATTTCCTTTGCCAAAACTCGAGGAGGATAAATATGCAGAGGAAATCCAGAAAGTGCTCAAAGAATTATTAACGCTATTCATTAAAGAACGAGTGAATATTATCACCGCGGAAATAAAAACCAAAGAAAAAAATAAAGAGCAGAATACGGGAGAATTAAAAGAAGAATTAGCCAAATTAATCGCGCGTTTGCCCAAAGATTAATTTTTCACTTCCAATCGATGGTCAATCGTGGTAAAATAGAGCCTATGAAGCAACCCAATATCCTCACAGAGATTGTTAGTGGTGCAAAAAAGCGCGGCTATATTACACAGGACGAGATTTTAGGCATTTTTCCTCACCCCGAAGAACACATCGCGGAGCTGGATTTACTTTACAATAAATTAATCCGTGCCGACATTGACGTGTTTGAGTCGGTGGCCGCCGAAACGGAAGACGAAAAACCGATTGAAGATTTAGAAAAAGAATTGGAAGCTTTAACGGTCTTAACCGAAGGAACGGTTTCCGATCCGGTTAGGATGTATCTTAAGGAAATCGGCCGGATTCCGCTTCTGAAGTTTGACCAGGAAATTGAACTGGCCAAAAAAGTCGAAAAAGGCGACAAAAAGGCCAAGCAAATGCTGATTAATTCCAATTTGCGTTTGGTGGTTTCGATTGCCAAAAAATATGTCGGCCGGGGGTTAACGCTGTTGGATTTAATTCAGGAGGGAAATCAAGGTTTAATCCGGGCGGTGGAAAAATATGACTGGAGACGCGGTTTTAAATTTTCCACTTATGCCACTTGGTGGATCAGGCAGTCAATTACAAGAGCCATTGCCGACCAAGCCAGAACGATCCGCATTCCCGTGCACATGGTGGAAAATATCAACCGCTTTTTAAGAGCTTCGCGCAAATTAATGCAGGAATTAGGCCGCGAGCCAACGCCCGAAGAAGTGGCGAAAGCTTTAGGCATTGAACCGGATAAGGCTTTGGAAATTATCAAAATTTCCCAGGAACCGGCCAGTTTGGAATCGCCGGTGGGCGACGAAGAAGATTCGCGACTGGGCGATTTTATTCACGACGCTTCGGCCCCGACGCTTTTTGATACGGCTTCAAGAGAACTGCTAAAAGAGCAAATCGACCAGGTGCTTTCAACTTTATCGGACAGGGAAAAGCGGGTGCTGGAAGAAAGATTCGGCTTAAAAGACGGCCGGCCCAAGACTTTAGAAGAGGTCGGGAAAATGTTTGCCGTCACCAGGGAAAGAATTAGACAAATCGAAGCCAAAGCTTTGCGGAAACTTCGCCATCCGTCCCGTGGCAACAAACTTAAAGACTACTTAGGATAATAATCCTCTTCGTTACATAGGCTTTTGACTGTCTTTTAATATGATATACTATTGAAAAATACATGAAAAAATTGCTACTGCCTTTAGTAATTATCTTATTTCTTAGCCTCTTCATTTTCCTGTCACATAAAGCTATCTATGCCGACACCAACAGTAGCCTCACGATTTCAGACGCTATCTATGCCGATCTGGCAGTTAGAAATTACTTAGACGATGTCAGCCTTTATTATTCAGACAACAAAAAAAATACGGTTGTCAAACTGAACGAAACAAAACATTGGATACCCGCCAGCACAATCAAAACCTTCGCCGCAATGTACGCTTTTAAATTGATTAGCGAAAAAAAATTAAGTCTTCAGGACAGCGTAGTCATTGATGCCAAGAATGATGTTCCGACGGAGCTAGTTACAGACGAAATGCCGACGCTTTTGGAAGGGGAAAGTGTCACGATTGACCGGCTTATCCGGCAAATGATCACCCAAAGCGATAATACGGCTTTTAACCAGTTGCTCGATGTTTTGGGTAGAGATAATATTACCCATTATATCCAATCGTTGGGACTGACACATAGTAATGTCGGCTCAAAACTAAACTTAGATACTTCGCAAACGCAGTATGAATATGATGTTCCGGGCTACGGTATTAACACTACTACAGCCGCGGATTACGCCTTAGCCTTCCAACTCATCTACAGAAATAAAATTCCCGGGGCCAAACAGCTGTTTGCGATTTTGAAACAGCAAAAAATTAACAACATGATTCCTTTATATTTACCAAAAACCGTTATTTGTGCGCATAAAACAGGAGATTTAGATCCTTTATTCCACGATGGGGGAATTTGTCAGGATAGCAAACAGTCTTATGTTTTAACTATTTTTACCAACGCCGGCGACCCAAACTTAGTAGCGCATCTTTCGGAGCTAGTTTATACACGGAATTATAATTTGGTCGGAGCAGCTTTGACTAACCCGCAGGTAGGACAAAAGCCGGTGCCACAGCCGCTTGATCCCTTAGTAATGAATCATCCAAAATCCGCCGTACTTGGAGCCAGCACCGCTAATTTATTTCCGGTGCCGGAAATTACCGCCGCAGATTTAGGCGTGACGGCACAGGATTTATCGTTGGTAATTCAAAATAATCAACTGCCAAAAGTAATTATTCCCGCCGATTCACCCCTGCATTTTATTTCGGACGCAATCCAAATTTCCGAAAGATCAATATCCCTCGGGGGCAGCGGGCAATTAAATACCGATTTACAAACCGCACAACTGCGTATTGCCGAAGCTAAAGATTTAGCCGACAAAGGACAAACGCCACAGGCAATAGATTTATTGCAAAGGGTGCAACAGGGACTAACGGTAATTGCGAAAAATCCGGAGCTGGCTCAGGATCCGACAGCACAAAATACCGTTCAGGCTATCTCGGAAACAAGTTTTTCTGTTTTGTCGGATGAATTGGCGAAAAGTAAAGGAGCGCAAAGAATAGCCATTATAAAAACTATTGCCGATCAGGCAAGGTCTACAACACAAAATGTTCAACCGAATATTCCCGATTCCAGCAATTCTACCAATCTTTCGCAAAAACCACTGGTGGGAGAAGTGGTTAAAACGACACCGACAGACGTCCAGGTTTTAACTGCCGGCGGGCAGCAACTGACTATTCCTATTCAAAATAATAATGTTACGGTGAAAGAAAAACAAATTTCTGAAGTAACTCCTTTGACTGAATTAGCGAATCAAGCTACGCAAGAAGCTGTCTTGTCGCCAACTCCAGCACCTTCTCTTACTTCCTTAAAGGTTGGAACAACGGTGGCTCTTTTTGGTTCCAGCGTTAACAACACTTTTGCCCCTTCACTGGTTTTAACTAATGTTCCTCAAGAACTTGGAGCTCCTCAACCGGTCACTGTGGTTAAAGTAAATACACAAAATAACACATTGGTGGTTAACGAGAACGGAGTTTATACGCAAGTTGATGTTAGTAATAACACAAAAATTCAAGGCGCCGATACAAATATTCCGCTTAACGTTATTAAATCAGGCGACATCGTCGTCGTGCACGGGGAACCACTTGTGCAGACTCCGGCGGCCACAATAGAACCAACTTCGTCGCCAACGGTAAATCCAAATTCACCAACTCCGACAGCTGCAAACGGAGCTGCAAACGGAGCTGCAAACAATGTTCTTACTACGCCCACGTCAACGGTTAAATTAACGATTACGCCAAGTCCGAGCAGTATGCCAAGTCCGAGCATGAAACCAAATTTGTCTCCTACTCCAACGCCCGCCAAAAACGTTACTCCTACACTAACTTCAAAGTCTCCTACTCCAACCACAAAGCCAGTTGCAACTCCAACGCCCGCCAAAAGCGTAGTCCCAACGCCAACGCCGGTTCCAACAACCACTAAAATTGTCGCTCCGACCACGACTCCACAAGCTATCCAAAGCACCTCAATTCAGGTTGTTGAGAAAAGCTCCGATGTCTCATTGCCACCGCCTGTTGTCAAACAAACCACACCAGCCGCGCCCGCCGCGCCAGCGGCGCCAAAGAGCAATCCACCCACGCCGACGCCGGCAAATAAAAAATGATTCTTCTAAACAGAGTTGGTATAATCATTAAATGACGGTAAAATCTAAGCCAAAAACTAAACATAAGAAAATAAGAAAACGGTCTCTCCGTAAGCCTTTTTTCAAATTGACCTCCATCGCTACGTGCATTGCCATTTTTTTAATAGTGATAATTGGCGGATTTTATCTTTTACTGCGGGTTAATCAAACTTTCGCGGCTAATTTTGCCGACAACGTGTTAAGACCGCGGATCGGAAACCAAGCAACCATTTATATTGAATCGGTTTTTTTTGGCATCGAAGATAATGTTAATCGGGTAAAATATTCTTTCGTAAAAGCAAACCCATCAGAGCTGTCGCAAAATTACACGGTAACGAATGCTTCGGTTGAGCGTTCGGTAGGCTTTAATCTGGCAAAAATAACCAGCTTAGCTTATTTTCCTTTTTTCCCGGGTGAAGGTGAATGGAATCAGATCTACAGCGGAACAATGGGAGCGTTAATGGCCAAGACCTTTGTCAGGCCTGACTCTAAGCGTTCTTACGCGATTGTCTATTTGGTAGAAATGAATATGAACAATCTTGTTTTGTCCGCGGTCGCAGGAACTAAAGAGCCGGGAGGAGCAAATAGCCCCGGGCCCGGTAAAATCCCGCTAGCTGTCCAGCAAAGCAATCTATTAGTGGCGGCTTTTAACGGAGGATTCCAGGAAAAGGACGGATACTACGGAATGGTTGTTAACGGAAAAACCTATCTTCCCTTGCAAAAAAATCTGGCTACACTGATTATCTACAATAACACCAAACCAAAAATTATTGATTACACCGGCCAGGATTTGGGCAAAAATGTCGTGGCGGTAAGACAAAACGGACCGCTGCTTCTGAAAAATTCCAAAGATGTTACTTCTTCAAGCGCCTGGGATATGCAGACTTGGGGGTTGACGACGACGAACTCAATGTATACCTGGCGTTCGGGAATCGGCATCACCAGTAATGGGAATTTAATTTACGCCGCCGGACCATCACTAGTTCCGCAGACTCTGGCGGCGGCGCTAAAAGCAGCGGGAGCGGCTAATGCCATGCAATTAGACATTAATCCCGTTTGGGTGCGCTTTATGATATTCAACTCTTTGGGCAACGGAAAGTATAAATATTATTCTTTAAGTAGCGACATGACTAACGGAGGATATCAGGATCTAACCGGATATCAAAAAGATTTTTTCTATCTCCTCGAAAAATAAAATACTTTTTAAGCATTTTCTCAGGAAGTAAGATTAATGTAAGAATATTCGGGTTTAGCTCTGGAGAGTATAATACAGACTATGCAGTTAATAAAAAGTAAAGTCATTATTTTTATTCTTGCGCTTTTATTTTCCTCTTTCTTCTTTGCTTTACCAGTCTTTGCCAATAATAATGCCAACACTAATAATTCGCTTTTTTCAGTTAACAACAGTTCGGTTCCGGCCGATGGCTCATCCACCGCCACGATTTCCATTACGGTTAGAGACGATTCGAATAATGCGGTATCTGGAGATACGGTAACTTTAACCAGCTCCGGTGATTCGGGATTAGTGATTAACGGCGGAAGCACTGGTCGCCATAACTTCCGTCGTAGTCGCAGTATATTCCGTTCCAGTAAGCTAGAAAGCTATCAACTGTCATAAGTTAATTATACTCTTTAATGCAAATGCTGTATATAGTTTAAAAATAAAAACATGAAAGTTCCACTTAAAACTGTCGCTGCTGTTGGAATAGCCACTTTCCACAATAGACTAGCTTTTTCAAGAGCTTGAAATCTCTCCTCGGTCTGACGGGCTACGACTGCCAGTTCTTCTTTGGAAGCAAACACCCCATTAATCTCTTTTAGAGAGGCCTTAATTTCTGCTATGTCGCCTTGGATATTGTTTAGATTAGTATTCAAAATTGCTACATCTACTATGTTTTTTACGTCTATTTTAGTTGTTTTTACCATATTTGACTCTTAGTGCTATAATGTATACATGATACTTTTTATTATTGAACTATTCTTCGCATATATAGCTTTTTGCATATTGCTCTACTTCGGTCAATTCTTATTAGCTCTATCAAAATTTCTAGTTCTTTATGTTTATTGTTTATATAAATCATTGACTACTAACTTGTCCTCCGGCTTGAAACACTCTAGGCAATAATTGATTCAAATATCCTCCTTCTTGTGGAATTACTTTTTGAGCAGCTTGAAAAGGAAGTTTACCAACGGCTGATAATGCTACCGCGACCACCGATTCAAACGGCAATGTTAGCTTTACTGTTAGTTCCAATAATCCAAACCCCGGCACCGATACTTTTACCACTTCGGATACCAGTGATAATCCGGCTATCCCCTTAGGTTCTAATAGTAGTGTCACGGTCACTTTTACGACTCCTAACTCTTGTAATTATGGAACGCCGGCGACGCCGCAACTTACTTCGGCAGTTGCCGATAGTGATAATCAAATTACGCTCACTTGGGCAGATGCGACCGACCCGGTCAGCTATTATTTGGTTTCTTATGGACTTACTTCGGGTCAATATATTTATGGCAATCCCAATGTTGGTGGGCAGGGCACGACTTCATACATAGTTGGCAATTTAGCAGCCGGCACCACTTATTATTTTGTGGTAAAAGCGGTAAATGGTTGCACGCCGGGGAGCGCTTCAAACGAAGTTTCCGCCACAACAACCGGCGGGGTTGTCGCAGCTACCCCCACGCCCGCTTCAGCGGATACGACTTCCGACACCGGTAGTCAAGACGAGGTTACGCCGACCGACACTCCAACACCAACTATTGCGCCAACCGCTACTCCCACACCGGCGCCAACTTTAGTGGCCGGGACTTCGAAAACACAGCTGTTGGTTTACATTATCATCTTCATTCTGTTCGTCGGAGGGATTGGTTGGTTTATCTACTGGAGACGCCAAAAAAATAAAAATATCTTGACCCCCAATAAGCCCAGCGAACAAACGCCCACCGATTTTATCAATCGATAATTTCCCCTCGCCTAATAAAAAATACACAACTTCACCATAAGCAAAGTTATGTATTAAAAGTTTTGTTAAGAAATGACTGCTACTTTTCTTCTAACTTTTCTTTTACCCACTTAAGCTTTTCTTCCAGCATCTTCTTTTTTGTTTCAAGATGCTCTTTTGACATTTTATGTTCTTGGCAACACTCCGGCATTTCATGTCCGCCGCAATTGCATTTTTTATCCATCATATCTTTCACCCCCCTTCAACACTCTTATTATAGACTAATCTTCGTTTTCGAAGATAACAATTATTTTTAGCTTAAGTAAGGATTTATTTCTTTCTGATTTGTTTCCAAAGCCAAACTCCAACCAGGATTAAGTCGATTAAAACAACTAAGGATATAATTAAGGAAATAATTAGAAATCCATGACCCCAGACTAACATTCCCGGGTGCATGCCGCGATACATCATTGGATTTGCATGCGCCATTAAGTTTGCATGCGCTGCCGGGCTAGGATGTGCCATTGGACTAGGAAAATTTGCGTGTCCGTTCATAATTCACCCCCTTCCGCTATCTATTATTCAGATTAATGATTGTTTCTGAAAAGACGCTGAGTAGAATAGAAAAGAAATATATTGAGGGTCATTTGACTTATAACATAATTTCACTACACTAATACCTATGCCAAAGTTTAATGTTCAATATCTGGCCAGAAAAGTTCCGGGGATAACGGTTTTCTTCTGGATTATAAAATTGTTATCTACTGCGATGGGAGAATCGACTTCGGACTATCTGGTATTTCACATCAATCCGTATGTCGCTGTTTTATTAGGAAGCGTAGGGTTAGTAGTAGCATTAATACTTCAGCTTTTAGTCCGTCGGTATGTTGCCTGGATATATTGGCTGGCAGTGGTAATGGTTGCTATTTTTGGTACGATGGCCGCCGATGTTTTACACGTTGCTTTAGGCATCCCTTATCTAGTAACGACGGTATTTTTTTCTGTCTCGCTTGCGGTTGTCTTCGTCGTTTGGTATATAAGCGAAAAAACTTTATCTATCCATGGCATTAATACCCGTCGGCGCGAGCTATTTTATTGGGCAACGGTTATGGCAACTTTCGCACTTGGCACCGCTTTGGGCGACATGACGGCGGCAACTTTAAACTTGGGATATTTTTGGTCGGGGATATTATTCACAATAATATTTTTAATTCCGGCAGTCGGCTTTTGGAAATTCCGTTGGAATAAAATTTTTGCTTTTTGGTTTGCCTATGTTATCACCCGGCCGCTGGGAGCTTCATTTGCCGATTGGTTGGGAAAGTCGTATTTAGGCGGTTTGGGGTTAGGCGACACAACAGTCAGCTTGGTTTTAACAATTTTAATAATCGTCTTCGTGATTTATCTGACAGTTACCCGTAAAGATATTAAGGGTTAAATTTGGCTCCGAGGGATAGACGACGTTAGAACCTGTTTCTGAGATTTAACACATAACTCTCTGATTATTTCCTGATATTTTGCTTTTTATACGACTTTGTGATTTACTAGATGTATATATGAATACATCGAGTATTCAACCATTACTCCGCAAGGCCGCTAAGAAATCATTTCTTATCCGCGCACTAGCATTTACTCTAGTTATAGTTTTTGCTGTTCTTATCGGGTATATAGCCGGCAGGATTTCTCCGAGAGAGTGTTCCAAATCCGTTCTCGGATCTCAGTGGCCGACTTTTCCATCACCCACTCCAACTCCCACTAGTCATTGGCCGACTTTTCCATCACCCACTCCAACTCCCACTAGTCATTGGCCGACTTTTCCATCACCCACTCCAACTCCCACTAGT
>Ga0187878_1000466_pt1 | contig 46148 bp, 42 predicted proteins | sample June2016WEW_17_1_FD_132979 | JGI IMG/M metagenome (GOLD analysis project Ga0187878, IMG submission 132979) | Peatland microbial communities from SPRUCE experiment site at the Marcell Experimental Forest, Minnesota, USA - June2016WEW_17_150 | ecosystem: Environmental > Terrestrial > Soil >... | reverse complement strand
CTTGGTTACACTGTGTAAGCAAAAGGCTGTCCTCCTTCTTCGGCAGAAGTCTTTCTCGCAACAATACTTATGCCAGAAAGAGACAGCCTTTTTCAATTCTTCCGTGAGAAATGCGGGCTAAGCTATGGAACCTGGCGCGGCTTGCGGGCCCGGGCATTTTCCTTGAGGTTGGCTCGTTTAGAGGAGGGACGGCACTTCATATCTGCAATGCTATTGCGAATCGGGGCGCAACTTTCTATTGTTTCGACCCGCTTGAGAAAGGGGGGTTCGAGAACTTGGGCGCTCAAGATACATGTTCCAAGCCCGGCGATTTCACGGACACACAGCATGAAGCGGTCGTCAAACTGCTGTCCAGTAGGCCCAACGCAAAGGTCATTCAGGGCTATTTCCCGGCCGCGGCAGAGGATCTAAAACTTCATGACATAGAGTTTTGTCACCTGGACGTGGACGTTTATGAGGCTACAAAGAAAAGTCTTGAATACTTGGCGCCCCGACTGGCGCCCAGAGGGTTCATCGTCCTCGATGACATGGGCCGCCTTGAAACCCCCGGCGTGAACAAAGCCGTGGCTGAATTCCTGCTGGTCATCCGTCCTTTCTTCTTGTTCCGATGTTCCCAGTCCAGGGCGTCCTTCTGCCGAAGTCGCTTTGGTGAGGAGAAATTCCGGGGACTCTTCTTGAAGACAGTCCCGCTTGACCTGCGAAAGATAAGCTTGACCGCGCAGAGGGGAGGTCCCCACTGAGGACAACTTCAGGCTGGCGCCCATCGCGCTCCCACAGACACTCCCGCTCTGCCAGCTAGTGCCGCATTCTTGTTGAGCAGTATTGGTCCACCGACATATACTGCTTGGGTCCGGCGTATTCTATAAAGGATTCGAAGTCGATCTGTTGGCAGGCTTAACGCCGGTCTGCGGACAGCATATGGACGTTCACTCCACACTCCCCGGAAGCTTGACCGCCGACCGGGGGCCCGATTCGACCCCCGACCCTTCCTTAATCAAAACGACTCCGGGTTATTCGATCGAGGTCATCACAACCGAGGAAGGACTTTCAAATCTTGAGGAAGAATGGAACCGGCTGAGTAAAACCGCCGCATTCCCGAATGTCTTCATGACCTTTGACTGGTTCCGAGCGTGGAACCAACGCTTGACTCAGGAGGACCGGAGCGGGCGGCGCAACCTCAGCGTGCTGGTACTCAAGCAGAACGGCACCGTGGCAGGCATTTCACCATTAATCCACCGCACAGCCTCCCGCTTTGGCTATGCCGTTCGAAAGGTCGAGTTTGTCGGGGGGCACGCGGATTACAACGACTTTGTGTTGGGAAACGACCCAGCAGGTCAGGGTAAAGCAATTGCAGATTTCCTCACACAAACGCAGGATCATTGGGACTTGGTTGATCTAAGAAACCTGCGCGAGACGGGAAGTACGATTGCTCTGATTGAGAAAGCCCTTTCGCACGCGGGGCTGATGTATCGGGTCCTGCCCGAGGAGGAGCGTTGTCCGTATCTGCCGATTGACGCGCCCTGGGCGGTGATGTTGAGCAAATTCTCCCCGCATCCGCGCCACAATTTACGCACCCAGCAGAACCGGTTGGACCGGATGAGCGCGCAGGGCCTACGCGTCCGGATCATTGAGAATCCCCAGGACGAGCCTCGGCTACTAGAAGAACTGATCGCTCTTGACCGCCAGAAACATGTTCACGGTGAGCTTTCGCAGCCGTTCATCGCCAAATACCCGGAAGTATTTCAATCGTTGTTTGACACTCTGGGACCTCGCGGCTGGGTTTACGTTGCCCTGATGGAACTGGGTGACCGGCCGCTCGGGTCGCTAGTGGGTTTTCGTTGCGGCAAGAACCTATGGGCCTACCAAACAGCCTATAACCGCTCCTTTTCGCGTCTCTCCCCTGGAACCATGCTCGTCCCCGCACTTATCGATTACGGCTTTTCGCACGGATACAATGAGTATGATTTTCTGCGCGGTGAGGAATCCTACAAAATGCGGTGGAGCACCGGCTTTCATCAAACCTACCGGCTGCTGGTTTGGGGCGGGCGCTGGACTTCTCGGGCACGCGCGTTTGTGTATCTAGACCTCAAGTCGGTGGTCTACCGGCTGTTTGGCAAGAGAGAATAGCCGAGACGGAAGTTCGTCCAAGGGGATCTTGCCAGAAGAATGACACTCAAAGGGTGGGATGAGGGAACCGTACTTGAAATGGCTTCCCGCCTGGCGATGGCACGAAAGGGCCGGAGAAACAACCCTCCATTCCCAGTCTGATATACTATTCAACAAAAGGAGCCCCGTTTTGTCAGAGCAAGTCCCGTCGCAATTGACCGAGAACCTCCAGGTATTCAAGACCCCTGCGGCTGTCGACGAGTACTCCGTATACCGGTTGGATCCGGAGGAAAAGTACCTGTTCGCAAAATACTACAAACCCAGAGACAGAATCCTCGACCTTGCCTGCGGTCTGGGGAGAACCACGCTACTGCTCTATGAAATGGGCCTTTCCGTGCGAGGTCTCGACGCGTCGGAAGTCTTCATCAATACGGCCAAGAGGCGATTGCCTTACCTGGACTTGCGAGTCGGCAGCTATGACCGCATCGAAGAACCCGATTCTGCCTTCTCCCACGTGCTGATTTCGTTCAACGGGATAGACTGTGCCTTTCCCGAGTCGCAGAGAGTAGCGGCCCTCCGTGAGTGTGCCCGCGTACTCAAACCCGGAGGCACGCTCATTTACTCTTCGCATAACATAAAATCTTTGCACCTTTTTTCGCCTCGCTACCGTTACCGGGTCCTTTGGAAATTACGCAATAGCCTGAGAGCGTTCAAGCAACGAGCCTATGTCTTGGAGGGCGGACTCCATAACTTATACACCTCGCGTCAGTTCGTCATCGGGCAGACGGAGCAGGTGGGCTTGAAATTCCTGGAGATGGTGTGGTTCAGGATGTTCGGGAACGAGCGGATCGACAGGTATTTCTCTCCCTATATTCACTATGCATTCAGGAAACCACCCATCCAGCCTCCGGAGACTGCGGAGCATCCGGACCCGTAATCTCTGCTACGTCAGCAGCAGCCCGCAACAGGGGTTGTCCGGCACAATTGTGCCGTCTCCCCGGTCCACCGACTTTCACCACTACGGTTGGACAATCGGACCCCTCCGATTTTGAAGCAACCTTGATTCCGAGCTCAGCTTCTTCCGGCAAAATGTCTTTTGCCTGCCCCATAGGCCCGGCGCACTACACCTCCGGCAATTCGGACCGGCAGCAACAGCAGAGCCTTGATCACACGGAGAGAGACACTACATTTTAGTCCTTCCCATACCTGTTTGAACGCGATCGTAAATTCACTCTCCCGCCATCCCCAGTAAGCCTCGTCCAGGGCGTGAATAGCAACAAGCTCTCTGGCTTTTCGGAACATGCTCTCCGCCCGGTCGGCGGGTAGGAGTGGCCGAATAACTTCGAGGCAACGGAGGCAATCCGCAACGTTTTCGACGGATTTCACGACTGCCGTCGTTTTGGAGTCGGCGTGAACGCGCCAAGCTGCCAAGATTTCGGGTTCGTACCAGATTGGATAGCGCGCAGCAATTCTTGCCCACATTTCCCAGTCTGCCGTGGAGGAAAGCGCACTCCGGAATCCCCCCAAGTTCTCGTAGACACTGCGCCGAACCACAATGGATGGAGTCGATATCCTCTGAGAAACGCCGATCTTGTCCATAAAATCAGCTAGAACCCCAGGGGTGAGCCTCTCCAGATCAGAAGTCCATAGTCTCCCTTCCTTTTCGTCCATGATCGCCCACCGGCAAAAAGCAGCCCCAATGTCGTCTCTTCCTTCCAGCGCAGGCCTTAAGGTCGCATAGAATCCGGGAAACACCACATCGTCGCTGTGCAGAACGTGCACCCACTCGCCCACCGACCGCTCGATGCAGCCATTCCAACTCCCGACCAAGCCGAGGTTCCGCGGCTGGCGAAAAAAGCTCACTCGATCGCCTCCCACTCGCCGCACCACCGGTTCTGGATCGTCCACGGTGGAAGCGTCGTCCACCACTTCAATCTGCATCTCCTCCGGGCCTGGGTCCTGCGACAGCACACTCGCGAGCGTCCTTTCCAGATACGTCGCTCGGTTGTACGTCGGAATCATCACGGACCAGCGTGGTCGGGGTCGTGTTCCTTGCAACGGAGCGATTCGCGGGGGTGGGGGATAGGTCTCCATCAAAGTGATCGTATGTAAACTGAGATTGCCATTCAGGGAAGCGGAGCCGCGCGCCAGCGGCAAGAACACCGCAATGGCTACGCCACCTGCGGCGTCAACCGTCTCGCAGGGTCGTCGTGTTCACGGAGTTTAATGGACCAAACCTGCCTCTGAAAGCATCAATCAAGCCTTTTAAGCTGAACCACAAGACCGAAAATCGCTCTTTGTCGTACAGGAGAATTTTCACGTGGTCTTTGCAAATTCTGCGAACCATCGGGTAAGTGTAGCTGGGGCTCAGATCATGCTTTTTCATCATGTAGATCGTATTGCGCGTAAGGTAGTACCACGCGTGTTTTCCGCGATGGTCGTAGTACGCGTGTCGCCAAAAGAACTTCCTGCGCTCTTTCGATCCCTCTTTATGTAACAACACTGCCTCGGGGCACACAAAGACCCGGAATCCGCCCCGTCCAACGCGCAGGCAAAAATCGACATCGACGTAGTAAACAAAGAGGTCCTCGTTAAAGAAACCTATAACGTCGAACACTCGACTCTGGATCAAACTCCCGGAGGACATCACGTCTCCCTCCTCCAAGGGCATTCCTCCGCCCTCCCTCAGGTGATAACCCCTGATGAAGAGTTGGGTGTTTTGGTCGAAGGGATTTGCACCGACAACTCCCACATTTTGTATACCCTGCCGCTGGAGGGTCACGTAAGCCTGCACGAGTTTGTCGACCATGCCGGGAGTAGCCTCGCTGTCATGATCCAGCGTCAGGATCCACTGAAATCCTTCGCCCCGCGCCCATTGCACTGCCTGGTTGAAAGCGCGCGCAATGCCCTCATTTCGTTCATTTAGGATGGTCGTTACCGAATCGGAAGCTGCCAGTCTATTCAGTTCTCGGCGGGTAAATTCGTCCGAGCCATTGTCCACAATGACGACGTGGCCGACCTGGTTCTGGATGGAATCAAAGCACCGATGAATCGCCTCCCGGATGTTGTAGGTGACAATGACCGCACAGATTCGAGCTCTGTAAGATGAATCGAGGGCCTCAGTGCAAGGGGACCCTTCACTCAGCACGTCTTCCCTCCAAACGAGTTGACGCACATCGAGACGTACGCCGTTTGCTCCGTGCTGAGGGCAGGAAACATCGGGAGCGACAACACTCGCTGGGCCACCCTCTCGGTGACGGACAAATCGCCGCACCGGTGTTCAATGTTGCGAAAAGCCGGCTGAAGATGACAAGGTATCGGATAGTGCATGAGGGTCTCGATCTTGTGGCGGCGCAAGTACTCTCGCAAGCCGTCGCGTTCATCGCTTTGAATCACGAAAAGATGGTAATTATGGACACAGCCGGGCTTAACTTTGGGGGGAGAAAACCGTTCCTCCAGACGAGATAGATAACCCGCTGCAACCCGCCGGCGACTCTCGTTCCACTCTTCCAAATGCGGCAGTTTCACGCGCAGGATCGCTGCCTGCATTTCATCGAGCCTGCTGTTATAGCCCATGGTGTCATGGTGGTATCTGCTGGACTCGCCGTAGTTGCGCAGCCGTCGCAGTCGCGCCGCCAGCTCCGGATTGCTGGTCACCACCGCTCCGGCATCACCGCACGCCCCCAGGTTCTTGGTGGGATAGAAACTGAAGCAACCCAATTGTCCCATGCTACCCGCTTTCCTACGCTTGTAGGAAGCCCCGTGAGCTTGAGCGGCGTCCTCGATCACGTATAAGTTGTGCTCGGCCGCAACTGCCAGGATCGAGTCCATATCAGCACAATGCCCGTACAGGTGGACCGGCACAAGGGCCCGGGTCCTCGGAGAAATGGCCTGGGCCAGGTGCTCCGGATCGATCGTGTAACTCTCCGGGTTGATGTCGACAAATACGGGAGTGGCCCCCGTTGACACGATCGCCAGTTCAGTCGCCATGGCAGTGTGCGCAACCGTGATGACTTCATCACCCTGGCCGACACCACAAGCGAGGAGCGCAAGTTGCAGCGCTTCGGTTCCTGATGCGACACCTACGCAGTGCTTTACTCCGCAGTATGCGGCGAACTCCGCTTCGAACGCCTCGACTTCCTGGCCAAGGATGAACCAGCCTGACTTCAGGACACGCTGATAAGCAGCATCCAGTTCGGACGCGATTGCGCAATTAACCGCCTTGAGGTTGTGGAAAGGCACTTTCATAGGTTTCGTGCGCCCACCGCCGCAAGAAACTCCTGATAATCGCGATAGTACTCGCTGGCGTCGTAGTATTCAGATGCCAGGACAAGACAAACCCCAGCGGAAGAGAAGTTGGTCAGTTCCCGCCAAACCATCCTGGAAATGTACACACCTCGCCACGAGCGGTTCAGTCCAAAAGTCCAACGCTCTTTGCCGTCATCTAGAATCACGTCAAAGCTCCCCGAGGCAGCGATGATGAACTGTTCGGTTTTCTTTAGGGCGTGCCCGGCTCGGCTCTCTCCTCCCGGGACGTCGTACAGGTAGAAAACACGCTTGATCTCGAAGGGAATATGCCTCCCGCCCTCAATGAAGCTCAGATTACCCCTGGGGTCCGCGATCTTTGGAAGCTCGATGATTCGGTATGGTTCAACAGCCACCACTCCCTCCTTCCTTTGCGGGCGTAGTTCCAATGGTCGCGCTCAGCCAGTTGAAAATCCAACGAAAGGGGAACGCCTTGGGCTGGGGCGGAAGGGGATCGATCTCGCAACCTCCTGAATCTGGATCCACATTTTGAAGGTACTTGTGCGCCACGAGACTGTCGGTCAGCCGGTAGAGGGCTTTTCGCTGCACGTTATAAACCCAGAGTTTCTCACCATAGGTGTACCGCTGCCGATACCCGAAAAGGATGGTTGTGACGGCGTCGTCGTGGATCTCCATGTCCGGCGAGACCATGTCAGCTTTCAGGGTCTCGTCAGCGTAGGCAATTTGGAGCGCTCCGCCTGTGTCATAATACCCCTTGAAGACGATTGCCGGTCCCACCTGTCGGCAGAAACCATCGAGGAGGAGCGTGCTCCCGGCGGGCGCATCAACGTTTCGACGGATCTCTGAGATAATCTCTCCCTGTTGGATGTACGCTTTGACCCAGTACTCAGCGAAGCTGGCTACGCAAATGTAATTCATAGCACATATGATGGCAATCGCATCGCCGAAAGCTTGCACCCGCAGTTGGGCGGGGATGAAAGCACGGATGAGAACTGCTATGCCCCCCACCAAAACGCACGCCGGCCCAACCCCGGCTGCAATCGAAACCCGGTTGTCTATACTTGTCGTAACGAGTAGCATGCCAAACCACATAAGAAACGGCAGGTAGGCAAGCACGAATACAGCGAATCCAAGGATGATGAGGCTCAGTGTCCCTTTGATGCTGAGCAGGTCCGAACGCGACCTTCTAAACGTCCAGGTGAGGTACAACAGAACCGAAATCGCTATCACTCCGGCAATGATTGCCGGCTGGGCCCCTGCACCAGAGGACCTGTACAATGTGAGCGCGGCGCGGGGTAGGCCTATCCCGTACTGAAGGACGTTGAACCGGATTGTTTGTCCCATCCCATGCCACACTAACTCTTCCATATGGTCTAAAAACGGGGGACGGTAATGGTGGGTGAAACGAGTGTCAACTTGCACCTTGAATAGAAACACCAATCCCAGGCTGACAGAGGCGATGAGGAAGTATCCCATGCCGTGAAGAATCGAGCTATGCAGTTCGAATCCATTGTCCCTGTGCTTGGTGCGGATACGATACCCGATAAGTACTAAAGAGGCCGCGACCATGCCGATCGTCATCTCGTACGACAGCAGGCCGAAAGCGAACGAAAGTATGCTTGCGGCTTGAAGGCAAAGAGAGCCCGTCCGGCCGCTTCGCACAGCTCTGAGGCCAGCATACAAGCCGAGAAAGAAGAATGCCAGGCTCAAAACGGCTTGGTGCGTTGCTATCCAGAAACGGTCCGTGGCGTAATGCGGGAGCAGCACATAGACAAGGGGCACCACCAGAGTGACGCAATGCGGCAATCGGAGTTCACGGAGTGACAGATAGAATAGGACCGCTGCGCCAGCCAACACTAACGTGTTGATAAGGTGGTATGGAAGCGGGTGAAGTCCGAAGGTGGAGTGGGTCAGAGCCAAGTACAGCATTTGGACGGGACGACTTCGTACCTCCAGATCTTGCCACCAGAACCAACGCAATAGCCCGGCTAGTGACTTATCTTTAGAGTGATAAAATATTCCCCAGAAGCCCCAGTCATCTAAGTAAAAGCCCAGCCGGCCCATATACGAAAGCCCGGAGAGCAGGACGACTCCGAATAGGAATGAGCAGTCCTGTATTGCGACTGTCCGCGCAATACTACCCGACCTGGCGCCGTTCGCATCGACGGCAGACACAGCGGGGGTGGCCCTTGTCGAAGAGGAATTAATTCGCCAGGATCTCCACCTTGACTTGGCATTCATAATCAAAAACCGTTAGCAGGAACTTGCCGACGTGTTCTCACCCGACACATACCCATAGCCACCCAGCTCCGTGAAGAAGGCTCGGCGCTGCTATGCTTTAGCGCGGGCGGCTTGTTCATAGACCGCGACGATGTAATCCATGGCACCCGGCGTCAAGTGCTGGTGACAGGGAACATACACTGCGTGCCAGGGGTAGAACACGCTGGCTTCGATTCCGTGTAACTGGTAAGCATGCTTGATGTCTTCCGGGACAACGCCGGCATGGGGCTGGAACATGAATACGCCAGGTATCGTGCCGGAGTCAAGCGGCAGTACTGGCCGGCACCCAATTTCGGCAAATCTCGACTCCAGGTAGTGCCAGGCGGCGATGCGCGCCTCACGAATCGATGCTAGTCGCGGAAGCTCGGAGCCGACAACGTTGAGAATAGCCCTGCGGTGCTCCGGAAGCATGTCGACTCGCTGCTGGACACCACAGACAACGCCGCCATAGTTAATTGGAAAGAACTTCGGCAAGCTGAAGATTGCGTACGTTCCTTCACGGCCCGCCGTCTTGCCGTTGTGCGTAGAGGCGAAGGCATAAGCGCAGTCTTCAGCAACGGGAATACCTAATTTCAGCAACTCATCAACCCTTGCGTAGGGGATGCCCCACTCATGAATGACGACAATGAGCCGCGTGGAGGGCTCGATCGTCATGGACCAACGGCAGAGCCTCCCGATAGTGCGGGTCACACAACCCGAAACGTAAGAGTTGCCGGTTGTAGTAAGAATGGTCACCGTATCATCGGGCCCCAGGCCTGCATCGGCAAGCACCAATGCCAGTGCGTGCCGGCCGCTCGACGTCAGCGTGCCTGGACGGCCCAAGTGCTTTTCGAGCAAGCGCTCCGCCACGGTTTCGTCCACATCCTCGTATGCGCGATCAAGGTCAGTGTGCAGGAACGGACTAATTCGGATGTGCGCCGGGATCATTGAGTCACCGTCCGGCGGCAGCACCATTCTATTTCGTGTCACAGGAGTGTCCATCAAGTAGTCTTCCAGAGAAATATTTCTAGCTATTGATATCGGTTGTAGCACGTTATGGCAATTGCCCCGCGCCGCGAATTCCATTCATCCAGCTTGGCCAACTCCACCCGTAGCTCCTGTCGCTGGCACTCTTGTTGCGGTCAAGCCTCCAGGCTCAACTCGTAGAAATCATACACCGTCGCGCGCGCACCGTAACTTTCCTTGCTTTGGATCACTCCGGCGTTCAACGTGCGTCCATTTTCCATGGTGGACGTGCCAAAATCAATATAGGGTTTGTTCAGGTAAACTTCATGCAGGAGCGCATCCACAACGCAGTCCAATGCCCCAATGCTTTTCCCTTTCTCGGTGGCGTGGCGGTACTGGCCATGGGCGACGTTTCTGCTCTCGTAGATAATAATCCCCCCCAGCATTTCGCCCTGGAGGTGCGCCGTGAAGAGCTTGATGTTCTCGGGGAATCGGTCGGCCAGAAGTTGCATTTCAGCCGCCGTGTGCACCGGTCGCACGCCGTAGCGTGCTTCGAGGTCGGCCTCCGCAATCGCCATGAACTGGCAAAACTCCCACGTCCGTGCCACCTTCACCCCCTGAGACATGGCGTGCCGAAGGGCCCACTTCCGCCCTCTGGCGAACGGGAGTTTCTGTCCTGTGGCGACGGTTGAAGACACATCCCGCCGGAATAGCTTGGCGTCGTGCAAAAATAGCGCGTAGAGGTCCTCCTCCGCGGGAAGGGTGTGATAAATGTGGGGAATCGCTTTATAAATCAGCTTCTTGAGGCCCCGCGCGCGCAGTTCGTTGACCAGCGCCGAAAAAACCTCCAACATCAGAACCGTCTTCATCCTCCGGCCGGAAATGATTCCGCCGAACGTGAGCCCCCCATGCGACACCACCGTGTCATCAACTCGGTTCGCTGGCATAAGAGCGACAAGTCGACCGTCCTGAAAGAACATAAGTGAGAAGTCACTGAATCTGTCGGCGTGGTACTCGAGGTAATTCCTATGGAAGATGAATACGCCGTTCTTGGACTGACGAACGAACTCATCCCAACAAGCCTCGTACTTTGGCTCGTAAAGCTCCACCCGGACTGGACTCTCGCTGCTCATGATCGCGGGACAGGACAGGTTTCCAGGGGGATCTTCTGCTCACGGCCGCCTGATTAACACATCTTCGCGGCGATTCGCAAAGGGCAGGCCAGGCGGTTGGGGCAACAGATAGGCGTCAAATCCCTGGTTTCTCGCCCGGCTGATCAAAGCCAGGATCACGGCATCATCAATCTGGTGCCCCTCTAAGCTGTTGAAATGCACCTCCGGCAGGGTCTGGGTATTGGTGAATTGCTGGTGGAACCTGACCCCATTGGCGCTGCTGAAGAATCGCCGGCGCTTTGAGATGTTGGGAATGTCACCGATCAGCATTTCCGCGCCCTCGGCCAGCAGTTCCAGCGACCGATCCAGGAAATCCCAAACGTTCCCTTCGACGAAGACGTAATGCAGCACGCTATACGTAAGAAGCACATCCACTTTCGAGGTGTAATCTGTGAAAAGAGGTTCGCACTGGGGGTAGTAGGCCGGAAACTTTTGAATGAAATCGTAGTCGGGTAGATGCGCGAGCATCTCTTCCGAATCCACGAGCAAGAGCTTATGACCTCGCTCGCGACAGAGGTTAATCAGCATATGGGGCAGTTCACTACAGCCGGGACCGACGTCGAGCACCACCTTCCCCCTCTCGTTCAGCAAAGGCAGATTCGCGACGATGCTCTGAAAAATGAGCCCCCCTTTGCCTTCCAGGTACGAATCGGGGCCCCCGATCTTCTCGTATTGGCTCAGGGAATCATCCTGGGCCATTCTTCGGAAATCGTCGAAACTTACCTTGGCAAATCTTCGATAACGGTCGTCGGTCAGACTCATTCCGTTCCCCTGGGAGGGTAGGTATTTCTCCCGATCGCAGCGAACCCACTCCGCCTATCGCGTTGATTCTACAGCCTCTTGAGGATAGGACGCAACATCTTTCCCATCACGGAGACCAATGTTGTCGGCAAAATTGTCTTCATTAATTCCTTGAATATCAAGAATCGCTCCCGGGCCATACCATCATGGACGGTATCAAAGAGCAATGGCTTTACGGAGCGCAAGACGCCCGAAATTCGTATGCGCCGGTGTACTTCATCCATACCGAGGACGGCGACTGCGACAAACATACTCACGGGTTGATCCACCCACTCCAATCCCGCAAGCCCCAGATAACGATCTTGCTCCGCTTTAAGGCGCTCGCGCCTAGACTGGACGGGGTCTTCGCAAGGGGCACTCAGGGCGTTTACGGCGGAATCAAGCCACTTCGTTTTCCAGGATGCGCCACAGTGTTCCTGCAAAACCGCGGCTCGTAAACGGCCCCCGAGTTCAGATCTTTTGCTTTCAGGCCATTGCAGCCATTGCAGCACTCCCGCTACATAGTCACTCTGATTGGGAGCCCCGGTCACTACGGAGTCCAGCGCCAGGTCGTCGAGCCAAAGCAGTGGCAGGTAAGAATTGTTCAATCTCTGGACCGGAAGGGCATGCCGTGCTGCATCCAAAACCGAAGTCAAAGATCCACAGGGAAAACAGTCTAAATAGACATCTGCGGCAGAGTAGTAGAGTTCCAGAATTCCTGGATCGACCACGACCCCGACGGGCCGGAACCTCCCCCCCGTCGACCGCTTCAATTCCCCCCATTGTTCCGACTCTGAAATGCCAACAGCGATAACGAGAACGCGAGGGTCCGCGTTACAGATGGATTGCATGGCCGCAGGGAAACTGTACCCGAGTGCAGGCCTAAACTTAAAAGGTTCGCCGATCGTGAGCGCGATGGGAGCGTCGACCGGCAGCCCAAGTTTTCTGCGCGCGTCGGCCTTGTCCCATAGGAAGGACCGGTCGTCGAGAAGCGGTATCGGAAGCAGGACCTTCCGCGGCGGTTCCGCGCGAAGACGCGAGGAGAGATCATGACCCGTGGGGCGTATATTAGCGATAACCCGCGCCACATCCATGCCGAGGGTAAACGCATGATCTGCATGGTTGAAGAATATCACCGGTCTTGGCTGATCGTAGAAAGCCAGGTTCGCCAGCGGATCATTGGGGTGGGTGTGCAAGACGATGACGTCGAATTCAAACGACTTGGCACGGATTTCCGCTGCAGTCTGCAACCAGGACGGCATCGGTGGCAGTTGGAACAGTTCTCCCCCATTTCTCTGGGCGGAACGAGTCAGCCAGGTGGGTAACGGCGTATCCCACTGCTTTGAAATCAGTATAGAATGATGCTCTGACGGCGCGTGCTGCGCACAAGTCTCAATCCAACGAGAGACCGCGCGCGTGTGCCCGCCCCTCTCGTACGCGGTGGTCATTACATGCAAAAAGCGATTTGGGGCCCCCGTTGCGGGGGAGGGGTTGGTGACCCGCTTCCCGTAGTTTCGCCCAATCTGCGAGAGGAGTTGCTCCATCTCATGGCAATAGAAAAAACCGGGATTTGACCGCCAGGCCACGGTTGCCCCATAACGGCACCACTCCACAGCCATCTCAGCTCTGCCACCTGCCGCCGCTTTTTTCGCGCAAGTAAGAGCGCGGTAGAACTCTCGTGAAGCCTCGCGTTGCAGTAGGACTCCCCGTCGCAGGTGAACATGATAATCTGGGCTTTGCTTTGTCTTTCCATGCGCGCTCATCCTCAGGCTATTCAACGCCTCGCTCCTCCCGCCTGCGGTCCTGTGGGTTAGCGGGCTTCGCCCTTGTGGACCTGACATACTTGACGAAATTGGGATACAACAGGCTGGACGCGTTCAAAAAGCTGGAATTCAATCGCACCTCGTAGTCACGGGCTTGTGAAAACGTATGTTACCCCAACTCCTCTCCCACTCGGATTTGGTTCCGTCTTGTCCCGGCGGAGGCAGAACCTCAAAATGTAGAACATCATCTGCGACGTCGAATTCGCGAAATCCCTCTCGTTCGTCGCCAGTTCCCACTCCCAGCGCAAACCGGTAAAGGCCCGGGGCTAGAGCGGGATTGGGGAGCTGCAACCGGTAGGCTGCCACCTCGCCCTCCTGAATCGAGTGAATCTGTGACCCAGCACAGCTACCCACAGGCGTCCCATCAACTGCGTAAATGGTCAGAAAAAAACGGAAGCTGCTAACTGCTCGGTTTCCACGAACGGTCATCCGCAAGCAAAGATCAGTATCGGCCGGCACGAGTTTTCCGGGAAAACCTTCAAGCTCCAAGGTCAGAAACTCCACCTGCATGCTCAAACCTGGAACGGCACGCGGAAGTCCTTCCACATTGTATACTTCCGTGTCGCGGTCCATTGCCCCAACCAGGTATTCCGTGATGGCTTGCTGGCTGGGGCCGATCGTCTTGATGCAACCCTTGTCCAGCACGATGACGGATTTGCACAGTAAAGCAATCGCCGCCATGCTGTGGCTCACAAACATTATCGTGCGGCCGTGTTTGGCTACGTCCCCCATCCTTCCCAGGCACTTCTTCTGGAAAGCCACATCCCCAACTGCCAGGACCTCGTCGACCAATAGTATTTCCGGTTCCAGGTGGGCGGCGACCGAGAACGCCAGGCGGACGTACATTCCGCTCGAGTAGTACTTTACCGGAGTATCGATAAACTTTTCAATTTCCGCGAAGGCAACAATTTCCTCGAACTTACGGTTGATCTCTCGCTTGCTCATTCCCAGGATGGCGCCGTTCAGATAGGTATTCTCGCGACCCGTGAGCTCCGGGTGGAACCCCGTGCCCACGTCAAGCAGGCTCCCCATGCGCCCTCTCACTCGCGCCCGCCCCTCCGTGGGCCTCGTAACTTGGCCCAGGATCTTGAGTAGGGTGCTCTTGCCTGCGCCGTTGCGGCCGATAATGCCGACCACCTCGCCCTGACGGACCTCGAATGAAACATCCTTGAGCGCCCAGATGTGGCAGGCATCGCCGTTGCGCGGAGGGGTTTTTTGCCGTCGGAAGATGCGAAGCGGGGCAGAAATGGCGCGGGCGAGCACGTCGCGCAAGGCGAGGTAAGGCTCGCGCTCACCGATGCGATAGCGCTTGCCCAGATTCTCGACTCGAATGACCACGTCACTCATCGGCTAGACCACGTCGGCGATGGTGCCTTCCATCTTTCGGAAAAAGGCCATGCCGCCCATAAGCACAATCAAAACGGCGCCCGCCGAGGCCGCCAGCACCAGACTTGGGGGTTGGCCGTTTCCGGTCAGCGCCCAACGGAATCCTTCGATGACCCCGGCCATAGGGTTCAGTCCATACAGCCATCGCCAGCGCGCGGGCACCAGCGCCGTCGGATACGCGACGGGTGAAACGAACATCCAGAATTGCACCAGGAAAGGCACGACGTAATGAACGTCTCGATAAATCGCATTGAGCGCCGAAAGCCACAACCCCACGCTGAGCGCTGTTGCCACCGCCAAAAGCAGGAAAAACGGAAACAGCAGGATCGCCTTGCCGGGGGTGATATGATAAAAGGGCATCATGCCCAGAAACACGACAAGGCCAATAGCAAAATCGAGAAGGCCCGAAACCACTGCCGAAAGCGGTAAAACGAGCCGGGGAAAGTAAACCTTGGTGATCACCTGCCGCTGCGTGACGACGCTGTCGGTGACGTTCTGCAGTGCCCCAGCGAAATACATCCAGGGCAGCAGAGCGCTAAGGTAGAAGATCGGATAAGGCAGTCCCCCGGACGGGATCTTGGCTAGGTGGCCGAAAAACAAGCTGAAAACCAACATTGTCATGAGGGGCTGGAAAACTGCCCAAGCTGCCCCAATCGCCGTCTGCTTATAGCGAATCTTGATGTCCCGCCACACGAAGAAATAAGCGAGCTCACGGAATTGCCAGAGTTCGCCGAGATTGACTTCCAGCCATCCCCTCGGAGGGGTAATGTCCATTACTGGGACATCTGTATGCGACGAGGACCCCAACCTGGTACTCACGGATGCGCGTACCTCTCCAACCTGGTCAGTCGGATTCTACTCGACTCACCTTACAAAGGTAACTCTTTTCCGGTGCAAAAGTCATTCTTCGGAATGACCTGGGGTATGGGGCGGCTGCCGCTGGCAATTCCGTCTAAGCTGGCTGCGAACCGAGAGTGGTGCCACGCACCCTTCCTCACGGCCTGTCGTCTTCACCTTCCCTCGTTCGGGCCTTCATAGAATTCTCTGCAAAAGCGAGCGCAGCCCCCGCTTTGCACGTCTTCGGCTAGAAGGCCGTCCCCCTCCGGATGTCAGGGAATTTCCTGGATTTCTGCCCCTGAATCAATCACGAACCGAGCGATGGATGTGTCAGCGAGTGATAGAAAGCCTTTGAGCCAAGGCCAAGAATCACCGAGCTCTTCCCGCGGATTCTCAATGATGCGGACGCGCAGGCCCTCCGCGCGCATACGCTCCAGCCGGCGGTGCTACTTTCGAAGTGTGTGTCGCGCCGGCGGGGAAAGCCTGGTTACCATCCGGGACCAGGGAGCGTCATTCGGCAGATAAGGACGGCGTTCCTCTTCGGGCAATTGGTGGCCTCATGCGCCAAGCCCTGATTCCAAGCTCGGAAGAAGCCAAAGGTCATCAAGACATTGGGCATTACTGCGGTATTGCTCAGCCGGTTCCAATCTTCTTCGAGGCTTGCCAGTTCGTCGTCGGTGGTTACTACCTGGACAGAAAAACGTGAAATCGGTTTGACGGAGAATGAATCGAAGGGCGGATCTGACTTAGAACCGCCGGGCAGGCTTCCAAACAGCGGAGTAAACGTTCATATTGGCTTTGCCATCTGGAGGCAATTGCCCTGAGCCACTCGATGACCGGCCTCGGATCGGGCACGAAATCCTCTATCTTCAAAATTATATGCCAATGCGTCGAGGGGTCTCAACAAGAATAGGGCAGAGGCGAAGCCGTGAGCAGGCTAGGCCTTCGGAATTTCCTTCTACTACAAGGACTTCGGCAGAAGGACAGCTTGGACGGGGAACATTGGGATCAGTAGAAACGATGGATGACCTGCGAGGAACTCGGCCACTGCGCGGTTCACGCCCGGGGTTTCAGTATGGCCGAAATCATCGATAACAATTAATCCCCGGGGCGCAAGGCGCGGCGCGAGGTACTCAAGACTTCTTCTTGTGGCATCGTAAATATCTACGTCTAAGTGGCAAAACGCAATGTCGCGAAGCTCTAAGCTTTCTGCTTCGGCAGGGAAAAAACCCTGAATTACCTTTGCGTTGGGTTTAGAGGAAAGCAGTTCTACGACCGATTCAAATCGCGTATTGGTGAAATCGTTGGGTTTGAAACATTTGTCTAGGTCGGTCATATTCTCGAAGCCGCCTTTTTCAAATGGATCAAAGCAATAGAAGGTGGCATCGCGATGCGCAATGGCGTTACAGATATGGAGAGCGGTTCCGCCTTGGAAAGAGCCAATCTCAAGGAAAATCCCCGGGCCGGCAAGCCGTGCCAAATTCCACAGGTTCGCCAGCCTGGCAACATCAAGGCATGTGTGCTTTCTTACCTGTGCCACAGAACTTTTGAATTCCGGGTCGAACAGGATGTTAACGTATTCGGCATCGATACCCGGGGTCAACAGCTCTTTACGGGTTTCGTCCAGACGATCTCTATGAAAAATGGCGAGTAGAACTCCCTTGAGGCCAGACCAAACATACGTGATCTCCCATTTTCTGGGACTTGCCTTCCAGTGCGAGAGATACTTCCTGAGGATGCCTAACATTTGCCATTTTCCTCGTTCACTACCGCGTCTACTTCATGGCCTCGATGGTGCCACGGAATTTGCACTTCCTCGCCGTGAGGGAGAGCGACCAAACATGGCAGCGGTCACGCAAAAAGTCAACCTGTGAAGAGAGTGTCAGCTCGGGCGGTCAAAGTGAAGATAGCCGCCCCGGCTAGTATCAGCACGGAAGATGCAGGACTCCTCAGAAACGAAGCCTTGAGGCGCAATTCACAAATTGTATTCGCACGCGTCTTCTACGGATGCACCAGGTGCAACTCCAACCCCGGCAGCTCCACCACATTCAGAGAGTAGTATCAGTTGAAGGTGGCTTCCACCGCCACCTTCGGCGACCGGGGAATCGTGCGGAGATGCTCCTGCAGCGTGACCCGATCCCTGCTGAGCTTCCTCTGCTCGCGCTCCTGACCGTCCGCTTCCAATACGCTCACCCAATAACTCCTTTTGTGTACGTCGACTCCGAGATATAAGTACTAGGGGGCCCTCCTTCAAGTTGAATTGAGCCTTCTGACAACCCCATCCTATTCGATCCGAGTCTCCCCCTTCATAGCATCAAGGCCCTGCTGCGGGATGGCGACTCATGTGCGTTGGGTGGTCGAGTTTGGACAGTCCCACCTTGTGTGCTAATATATATATTGGCGTCAGACTTTTTGGAAGCCCTTCTTTCCAAACACGTTCGGAAACGGTGTAAGTCCGTGGCCTAATGCTCGCAGCGGCGCCCGCAGAGATCCGCCGCCCAGGTGTGAGGTGAGCTAGTGCAGGCGGCGAGGCCAGCACAAGGATAGGCGTACCTCCCACGGGAGACTATGCCTGGCATGGGGGCGTCAGAAGTGATCGCCGAGCCATGGAACCTAGGACCGATCCTTCTGTTTGGAAGTCCCAACCCTGGATGGCAAGAGCCGGTCGTGCTGCCGGTCGGATGGATACTTGAACCCACTGCCCAGAGGCAATGCCGGGGCTTCCCTTCCTACCGATGAGTAGCAATCCGCGAATTTCGGTGGTGATCGCGACGAACAATCGTCGCAAGATGTTGCTGCGCAGCCTGCAAACCATTTTCGAGCAGGACATTGCGCCGGAACTCTACGAAGTCATTGTGGTGGTGGACGGTTCGACCGACGGCACCGCGGAGGCGCTGCGGGAGCTTCGCCCGCCCTGCGCGTTGCGCGTGCTGGAACGTCCGCACGGAGGGATCTCCCCAGCGCGAAATGACGGCATCCGGGCCACTCGGGGAGAGATCATTCTGATCCTCGATGACGACATCCTGTGCGAGCCCGACGTGCTTCGGCAGCACCTCGCCGCACACGAGAATTCCCGGCCTCAGGTCGTCTTCGGTCCTTTCCCGGTTTCGCCGGAGAGTCCCATGACGCTGGCAGCCGACTGCCTCCGCCAAGGCGCGGAAGAGTGGTTGGACAGCTTTGCAAAGGACCCACGGCTCCGTTGGCCTCGTGACGCGGCGGTTGAGCCGAACACCTCCATCCACCGGACCGTCCTACACGAGTTCGGGGCTTTCGACGAATCCATTCCCTACCAGCGGGAAGATTCTGAAATCGGCATGCGCTTATGGAAGAAGGGCGTACCCTTTCGCTACCTCCCAACGGCTGTCGCTCACCACGTGGTAGTTAAGAAGACGTGGGACATGGTTTCCCGGGACGCGCCGCTCTTCGGCAAGAACGATCTGCGCTTGGCGCGCAAGATCCCGGAGTACCGCCCCTTTTCGGTTCCGGCACGAATGGCGCAGGGGCCGTGGGGGATGCGAGCCCTGCGCCGGTTCGTTGCCGCCCTGCCCTTCTCGCCGACAAGCCTTTTCTGCGGATTAATCTGGCCTTTCGAAAAGCTGAGAAGATTCGAATTCTTTCGACGCTGGGGAGTAAAGCTCCTCAAGTACGGATCGAGCGCCGTGTATTTTCGTTCCGCCGCCCGAGCCGTGGGCTCCTGGAGCGAACTGCGGCACGAGTTCGGCATGCGGCTGCCCGTTTTCATGTACCACCACATTGGCGAGAATCCGCGGGTATGCGTTTCGGGTCTGTCCATCCCGGCGGACGTCTTCGAACGGCAAATCCGCTGGCTGGCACGCCATGGCTATACGACCATCCGAGTCACTGACTGGGCGGCCTGGATACGCGAAGGCAAACCCCTGCCCGAGAAACCCCTCCTGCTCACCTTCGACGACGCTTACGCCGACACGGCCCGGTACGCCCTGCCCGTATTACAGCGCTATGGATTCAGTGGTGTGGTGTTCGTCGTCACCAGCCTGATCGGCCAGACCAATGCATGGGATGAGGCGGTGGGACGTCCCTCCCTGCGCATCATGACGGCCGAGGAGATCCGCCACTGGGCCCGGCACGGCATGGAGTTTGGAGCCCACACGCGCACCCACCCTGATCTGACACAGGTTTCCCCTCAGCAACTGGAGGAGGAGATTGCAGGGAGCAGCGCTGACCTCGGTGAGCTTCTGCAAGCCCGCGTCACATCCTTCGCTTATCCTTACGGGTTCTTCAACGCCGCCGTGCAGCAGGCAGTAAGCAAAGTCTTTGATCTCTCATTCACAACTGAGGAGGGCCTCAACACCTTGGGAACTGACCCTCACGGTCAGTTCCGCGTGCCTGTGTGGCCGAAGGACCCGCTGGTAAAGCTCGGGTGGCGGGCGAGATTAGGATATGACCCCGTGCTGCGCCTTCGGACCCGCTTTCGCCCTTGGGTCCGCCACTTAATCATCTAAGCGTTCTTCGGCTCGGCGGAAAAGAATAACTCTCCACGTGCAGAATGACCCCGCCGCTGCGACCAAGGCAGACGTGCGACGGGAAAGAGGGCGCATCGGCGCGGCTGCGCAGCATCCGCACCTGCCATTGATTCCCCATGCCCCACGAGATTCTCCACATTCTGGGCACGGCGCAGCCTGAGGGCACAGGTATGGCCCGGATTGTGGAAATGCTGGCGCGCGGGCTCGACCCCGGACGGTTCCGCTTTCACGCCTGGTTTCTGGCTGGAGAGGGACCTCTCGTGGGCATGCTGGAGCGAGCTGGTGTGCGGGCGAGCGCCCTCAACTGGTGGCGAGGCGGGCGCGATCCCGCCGGAGCTTGGAGGTTCTGGCGCCGCCTGCGCCCGCAGAAATTCCAGATCGTCCAGTTGCACTTCGGCGGAAGGTCTGTCTGCTCGCTCGCGCGCGCAGCGACGGGCGCCAGGATCATCAGGCACTTGCACGGCCGGATTCTGGAGCCGCACGGCCTCAGCCCTGTTTATTTCTCCGCCCGAGGCGCCGACATCGTGGTTGCGGTCTCACGAGCGGTGGCATGTCGAGTCGTGGACGGCCCCGCGCGTGTAATCTATGCAGGTGTGGCCGTCCCACCAGGAGACCCACCCGTCCTGCGCCGTCGTGACACTTCCGAAGTTATCCTCGGGACTGCGGGGCGGCTGGTGGAACTGAAAGGCCTGGAGTACTTGCTGAATGCAGCGGCCGCGCTTCGACGTGAATTCCCAAGTCTGCGGGTGGAGATTGCCGGGTCGGGTCCACAGCGCGTCAAGCTGGAGCAGACGGTTGCCCAGCTCGGCCTTGGCGGGCACGTCGAGTTCCTGGGTTGGGTTCACGACCTCCGTTCTGCTCTAGCCCGTTGGGACGTGTTTGTGATGCCTTCTCTCGAAGAAGGCTTTCCGATTGCCGCTCTCGATGCCATGGCGGCAGGTCTGCCCGTCGTCGCGACGCCGGTGGGTGGAGTGCCGGAGCTGATCGAAGATGGGAAGACGGGCTGGCTCGTCCCGTCCCGCGATGCCGAAGCCTTGGCCTCGCGCCTCCGCCTCTTGCTGTGCAACCCCGAGCTGCGGATAAGTGTGGGGGCAGCCGCGCATGCCCACGTGCGCGACCATTTCAACGCCGCGCAGATGACGGGAAATTTCGCCAGGCTCTACGACGAACTCCTGGGCGAAACCAGGACGTGAGCCCTGGAGCGTGGCGAGAAGAAATCTTGCAGGGCCATTCTTTTGGCAGCCGCAATCACCCTGCCAGACGGCCTGCAGCGCTCGGCGCAGGTCAGGTAGGTCACGAAGAAAGAACCAATGGCAGCCCCTGGCGAACTGTTCAGACAGGCGAGCATCATCATCTGTACGGTTGACCGCCTGACGGACCTCGAGCGATGTTTGGAATCTTTGCGGCCTTTCCGGGCGGCTGTGGCGGAAATCCTCGTCGTCAACAATGGCCCGCACCTCGCGGGAGTGGAGGAAATCGCCAAGCGCAACGAAGCACGAGTCACGACGGAGGCGCGCCGCGGGGTCAGCTGCGCCCGCAATGCTGGAATCCGCGCCGCCGCCGGGACCATCCTGGCCTTCCTCGACGACGATTCCGTAGCAGACCCGAACTGGATTCCTCACCTGCTGGCGCCTTTCCGGGACCCCCAAGTGCTCGCTGTCGTGGGGAGCATCTGGGCGCAAACACTCGCCGACCCAGTCAGCCAAGCCTTCGACCGCCTTCATCGCGCCCACCTCCCCGATTCGCCCCTTATCCTGGAGACCCCGCGCGAGCCGCACTCCTTCCCTCTCCGCCAGGCTCTGGTGGGTAATGCCAACATGGCGATCCGCCGCGAAGCCTTCGAGCGCTTCGGGTATTTCGACGAACGCTTTGGCCGGGGAACGCGCATCGGTTCCGGCGAAGAACCGGACCTGCTCCTCGCGCTGCTGCGTGGCGGTGGCAAAGTCGTCCTCGATCCGGGGGCCCGCATCTTTCATCGCCACTCCACCGAATGGCAGGCCTTTCGACGCGGAGCTTTCCTGTCGGGCTGCGCGCACACCGCCATCCTCACGAAGTATTTCCTGCAAGAACCCTCCCTGCGAGGTTCCATCCTTCGCTACGCCACTCTGCGAATCCTGGGCCGCAAAGAGCCGGCATCGCCCATATCCAGCCAGGCCCGGATTCCGCGCCTTCCTTTCCTCTTCGGCAGCTTCTACGGCCCACTCGCGTTTCTCCTCTCGAGGAGAAAGTAGCGGCCTGTCGTGAGCGCCGAGCCGCTGGTCCACGCGGGAAATTCGCACCTGCCCTCTCGTCACGCCCGCAATCTGGTTCGGCGGTTTCCGCTCGTGGTACACTGCCTGCTGCATCAACCCGGAGGACCATCTTGGCTCTCTATCTCGTCACCGGTGGCGCAGGTTTCATCGGTTCACACATTGTGGAAGAACTCGTTCAGCGCCGGGAACGCGTGCGCGTGCTCGACAACCTCTCGAGTGGACGAAGAGAGAATCTCGCCTCGGTCCAGGACAAGGTCGACTTCCGAGAAGGCGATATTCGCGATCTGGAAGCGATCCGGCCCGTTCTTGAAGGTGTCGATTATGTGATCCACCTCGCCGCGTTGCCCTCGGTGGCGCGATCAATTGAGGACCCAGTGCCGACGACCCTCGTCAATCTAAACGGCACGCTCCACGTTCTACTTGCCGCCCGCGACGCGCGGGCGAAGCGCGTGGTCACAGCGGCCACCGCCGCCGCGTACGGCGATAATCCCAGCTTGCCGCGAGTGGAGACGCAAATGCCGCAACCCCTCTCGCCTTATGCGCTCACCAAGCTGGCGGGTGAATACTACGGCCAGATTTTTCACCGGATTTTCGGCCTGGAAGTTGTCGCGCTCCGCTATTTCAACATTTTTGGTCCCCGGCAAAATCCCCAATCTCCTTACACCGGTGTGCTTTCCAAGTTCATCGTCGCCTACCTGCGCGGGCAGACACCCACCGTGTTTGGGGACGGCGAGCAGTCCCGCGATTTTACTTTCGTCACGGATGTGGTCGCTGCCACGCTACACGCCTGCCTTGCCCCCGCCGCGCCCGGCAAGGTCATCAACGTGGGCACCGGCAAAGGTTCCACTTTGAACCAGGTCCTTGCCCTCCTCGATCAGATCCTCGGCGTCCAGGTGACACCTCAATACGCTCCGCCCCGCGCGGGAGACGTCCGGCACTCGACCGCCGACATTTCCCTGGCCCGCACGACTCTCGGCTATGAACCTCGCGTCTCTCTTGAAGACGGCCTGCGCCACACGGTCGCGTGGCTGCGTACGGCTTTGAGCTGATTCGAACGCCACGCGGCAAGCTGGGGCGCCGCGCAGACGTGCCCGTGCGAAAACCTCCCGCCGGTCCCGCCTCTGCCGAGCGCGTCCCGGAGCAAGGTCCATCGCAAGGCCCCAAAATCTGTGAAATCCATTAGAATGGTAGCTACTCGCTGGGAAGTGGGAGGACCTTCGTGATTCGCCAACGGTTTCTCGATTACTGCCAAGGTCTCAAGCAGGCGCTCGACGCCGTCTCCGCCGACGCCGTGGAAGAGTTCGTCCAACTCCTGGAGCGAGCCTGCCGGGAGGGCCGCCAGGTGTTCCTGATGGGCAATGGCGGAAGCGGCAGCACCGCCTCCCACGTGGCTTGCGATTTGAACAAAGGGGTGTCTTTCGGCCGGCAGCAGCGTTTTCGCGCGATTTGCCTGAATGATAGCCTTCCGACTGTGATGGCTTACGCGAATGATGTTTCCTACGAAGATATTTTCGTCGAACCGCTGAAGAACTTCCTTCGCCCGGGCGATGTGGTGATTGCCCTTTCCGGCAGTGGGAATTCTGCGAACGTCCTGAAAGCCATTGATTACGCCAACCAGCAGGGGGCGTTCACGGTTGGGCTTTCCGGCTACGATGGCGGGAAGCTCGCGCGCCTGGTGCGCCTGCCGCTGGTGGTGCCGGTGCACGACATGCAAAAAGCCGAGGAAGTTCACCTGACGATCTTCCATGTGGCCATGCAAACCCTCTGCGCGCGAATCGAAGCTCCTGCCGCGGCGCCCTCCGATCCCGTGCAGTAACGCGGTACTGCACGCTCGAGCGGGAGCAACCTGATGCCGACCCGACATGCCTAGTGAACTACAACCGAGCGCTTCGCTTTCGGCTTCTCACGGCGGGTTAGGCATGACTCTGCCCGAACCCTCGACCTCCCCCATCCCGAAGGGCGCCGCATGAAAATCGCCATTCTCGGGTTCACCGCCACGTCTTACGGCCGTCTCACGTACCTGAAGAATTTCCTCCCCCAAATGGCGCAACTTGATGCCTCCAATCTCTACGAGGTCTTTCTTCCGGCTGAGCGCGCCAGTGACCTGGAGGTGCGGCAGCCGAATTTCCGAATTCACCTCAGCCGTATCGTGCCGCGCTCCGGAGCGTTGCGCGTTCTGTGGGAGCAGTTGGTTCTACCCTGGATTCTATGGTCGAAGCGGACGGATGCTGTTTACACCGCCCACAACATGGCCATTCTCCTGTCACCGATTCCCAGCATCATCGCCATTCAGAATGTTGAGCCTTTCTTCGCGAACAAATTCCCCAACGCGCTTCGGCTGCGGCCGCGGCTCTGGCTCCTCCGCTTTCTGACGGTCCTCTCGCTCCACAGGAGCCGGAAGATCATTGCTGTCTCCGAGTGGGAGAGAGATTTCCTGGTCGAGCGCTTTCACCTTCCGCACAGCAAAATCCTGGTCACCTACCACGGCGTGACGGAGGGCTTTCACCCTCCCACGCAAGACTCCGCTGCCGTGTTGCGCGAGCGCCTGGGCCTGGAGCAACCTTACATTCTCTGCGTGACGCGCTTGGCGGGTTACGGTAACTTGCTGAATCTGGCGAAGGCCTACGCTTCCTTGGTCAAGCAGGGCAAGGTCGCGATGCCGCTGGTCGTTCCCGGCGGTGTGTGGGACTCCCGATATATGGGCCGGGTCAGAAAACTCCTCGCGCACGAGGGCTGCGCGGGTCAGGTGAGATTCCTCGGCTACGTCCCGCACCAGCATATGCCGTTGCTTTTCGGAAACGCGGAATGCTTCGTCTTCCCCTCCCTGCTCGAAGCGTGCGGCAACGTGCTGATTGAAGCCCTCGCCTGCGGAACACCCATTCTCTGTTGCCAGCGCCGTCCCATGACCGATATCTGTGGCGACGCCGCGGTCTTCTTTGACGGGGAAGATCCCGGCGATATTGCCGATAAGATCTCACAGGTGCTTTCGGATCGGTCTTTGCGGGACGTGCTCTCGCGTCGTGGTGTGGCGCGCGCGGCGCAATTCTCCTGGCGCCAAGTCGCGGAAAAAGTGCACAAGGTCTTCGAGCAACTCAACCCCGTGTCCAACGCCGCAAACAGCGGCGCCGCGGCCATTCACCCGGAAAGGAGTCCCTGACTGCGGCCGGTCGTTCCAGGGTCGGGCCAGCAGAATCCCCCTTGCGCCTCTTGATCCTCAGCATTCAGTTCGCCCCCGAGATCACAAGCAACGCCGCCGTGATTACGGGCCTCGCCCAGGCGCTGGCCGCGCGCGGCCACCAGGTGACGGTACTCGCGGGCACCCCCCACTACCGGCTTCCCCACGTCCCTGCCGGCTATCTGTTCCGGCCTTTCCGGCGCGAATCCCGGGGGGGCGTGAAGATCGTGCGGTGCTGGGCTTTCCCGAAATCCGACGGTAAGGTCTCGAAGCTCCTGAACTATGTCAGCTTCACGCTGACCAGCTTTCTCGCCAGCTTGTTCACTTGGCGCCCGGGCGCAATGCTCGTGGTGTCGCCGCCCTTCTGGCTGGGATTCAATGCCCTTCTCCTAAAAGCCCTCCGCCGCTGCCCCGTGATTTACAACGCCCAGGATCTTTTCCCGGAGGCTTACCTCGCCAGCGGCGAAGTCCGTGCCGGTAGGCTCACGCACGCCATGAGCTGCCTGATGACTCGCATCTACCGGCGCTGTGACCGAATCACCGTGATCACGGATTCTTTTGCCGATGCCATCGCCGCCAAGGGCATCGACCCTCGGAAGATCGTGAGCATTCCCAATTTCGTTGACACCTCGGCCATCGCGCCCCTGCCCCGTAGCAATTCCTTCAGCCGCCGCTGGGGGCTCGATGACAAGTTTGTGGTCATGTACGCGGGCAACATCGGTTACACTCATGGAACGGAGCTGCTGGTCGAGGCCGCGGAGAAGCTGGCCCCTCTCGAAAACGTCCGGTTTCTGGTTATTGGCGGGGGATCAAAGCAGGCGGACTTGGAGCGTCTGGCGCGCGAGCGTCGCCTAGCCAATATGCAGTTTCTGCCGACGCAACCCAGCGAGTTGCTCCCCGAAATGCTGGCTAGCGCCGATGTCTTCGTCCTGACCACCAAGCCGGGCGTCGGCAAGACCTCGTTTCCCGGCCGCATTTATAGCTTTTTGCTTGCCGCGCGCCCCGTCATTGCCAGTGTTGACCGCGACTCCGACCTAGCACAGCTCCTGTGCGAAGCGGGCGCCGGCATCGTTACCGCGCCGGGCAACGCGGGAGATTTCAGCCAAGCCCTCGCGACCCTGTACCATGACGCCTCCGCCCGCGAACGCCTCGCACAAAAGGGGAGAGAATTCATGGAACACCACTACTCCCCGAATGCGGTGGTCGAGCAATACGACGAACTGCTGAAACGATTGGTCGCCCGCTGAAGGAGATCCTCGCAGACCTATGAGGGCTTCGCTACAAGTCAGAACTAAGCTCGCCCTCCTCGCCGGAGACCTCGTTCTCCTGACCGTCTCTCTGGCTGTCGGCACTTACATCCGCCTCGGCGAGGCGCTGCTTGTCTACGAGGAATACGGCCTCGCCACTGCCCTCTGCCTTATGGTTTACCCGCTCAGTCTCTACCTCACCCGCGCCTACGAAGTGCAGCCCGAAGCGAGTCCCACGGAGAACCTGCGCCGGCCTCTCCTCGGTTTATTGTTTGCGGCGACCGCAACTTCCTTTTTCTTCTTCTTCGCGCCGAACTATCGTTTCGGCCGCGGGATCTTTGCGATCGCCAACGCCCTCTTCGTCTTCTTCCTGGTGGTGTGGCGCATGTGGTTCTTCCTGCGCCTGCGCCGCCGAAGCCTGGCCGTCCTCATCATGGGCAACCCGACCGAAGCAGGGACGGCCCGCCAGTTGATCCAGGAATTCTCGCCCTCCTCGAGGATCCGCACTTGGTTCCCGGGGCCGGATCCGCCGGGTACGCCGGCCAACCTCGAACCCAACGGAGCTCCCGGCGCCACAGAAGACCTGGATCTCCTCATCCTGGCCGGTGCATCGCTCGATCAGGCCACGATACGCAAGGCCGCCGCCTTTCGCCTGCAGGGAGTGTTGGTTTGGGACCTGCCGCGCCTCTTCACGGAATTCGCGGAGCGCCTCCCCGCGCAGTATCTCGACGAGCGCTGGCTGGCCACCGCCGAAGGTTTCCACTCCCTCAACGAACAAAGCTTTCAGGTCATTAAACGGCTCGTGGATATCACTCTGGCTTTGGGGGGCTTGATACTGGCTTCGCCCCTCCTTCTCGTGGCGGCAGTCCTCATCAAGCTCCAAGACGGCGGCGCGGTGATCTACTCCCAGGAAAGAGTTGGCCAGCGGGGAGAAACCTTCCGCGTTCACAAGCTGCGAACTATGGTGGGCGATGCAGAGGAGGATACCGGCCCGGTATGGGCTGCGCCCGGGGACCTACGCGTCACCCGCGTTGGACGCTGGCTGCGCAAGCTCCGCATTGATGAGATCCCACAGATGTGGAACGCCCTCAAGGGCGAAATGAGCTTCGTCGGCCCTCGCCCCGAGCGGCCGGTTTTCGTCGCCGCCCTCCAGCGCAAGTACGCCGTCTACGCGCTGCGCCACCTGCTTCGACCCGGCATCACCGGCTGGGCGCAGATCTGCTGCCCCTACGCCGCCAGCGAAGAAGACACCCTTCTCAAACTTGAATATGACCTTTACTACCTTCAAAATGCTTCCCTGCTGTTCGATCTGCGGATTATGTTGAAGACCATTTCCACCGTCATCTCCGCCTCGGGCTCGCGCTAGCGCTCGCTTGCGAGAAAGAGTCTCCCTCCGAGGGTCGGAAGGGCGGGGCTTTACAGGCTGCGGAAAAACGCTTCCCTGCTGTCATCCTGAGCGAAGCGAAGAATCGCGCCCTGTGCATTTTCATGACCGCGCGAAATTCTTCGTCGCTGGAGTTTACCCTGAGCGCAGCGAAGGGGCTCCTCAGAATGACAGCGCCCACGGGTTTCTCCGCAGTCTGTAAAGCCCCGCCCTTCCTCCTCCGCGGTGAGAAATTTGGATTAGGCAGGCAGGTCAGAGTGGAATCCGGAGAGAACACCTGGCTTCAATCTGATTCCCATTCGGCCACGTCCCCTCCGAGCACCCCACTTGCTTCCAGACTCACTTCTCGGGATCGTAGTCATGGGTCTTCCGACGGGCTCTCGAGACGCCAGAAGGCTTATGACGCTTGGCGATCTGCTGGCTGCTCAAGTCGTGCACCATCTCGACGAGCGCCATCACGTTCTCGTAAGGCGTATCGGGCAGCAGGCCATGGCCAAGATTGAAGATGTGGCCCGTGCGGCACGCAGCCTGATCCAGGATGCGCTGCGCGCGCCTACGGATGAAATCCTGGTGCGCGTAAAGCACGACGGGATCGAGGTTCCCCTGCACGCCCACACCGCCTCCCAGCCGCTGCCAAGCCTCGTCGAGCTCCACATGCGAGTCGATGCCGATGATGTCGCCGCCCGCGTCGCGCATGGCTTCGAGCAGCATCGCGGTTCCCGTTCCAAAGTGGATAATCGGCGTTCCGGCCTTAACCGCCTGCAGCATCATCCGCGTATAGGGAAGGACGTAGTCACGGTAGTCCGCGGGTCCGAGGCAGCCGACCCAGGTGTCGAAGACCTGGACGGCTTGCACGCCGGCGTCGATCTGGCCGTTAAGGTACTTGGCCAAGCTGCGTGCCAAGTGCTCCATCAGCGCGCGCCACGCGCCCGCGTCACGGTACATCAGGGCCTTCGTGTGCCGGTAGTTCTTGGACCCCCTACCCTCAATAAGGTAAGAAGCCAGCGTAAAGGGGCAGGCGGCAAATCCGATGAGTGGAATCTTCCGATCCAGATCCGCGCGTGTTTGCCGGATAGCGTCATAGAGATAGCCCAGCGATTGTTCCGGGTCCACTTCGTGCAGGCCGTCGACGTCCACAGGCTCACGCAGCCTGGGGCTGACAACCGGCCCCTCCCCCTTGTCGTATTCCAGATGCAATCCCAACGGCTCAACAATCAGCAGGAGGTCGGCAAAGATAATCGCGGCATCCACGCCGAGTTTCTCCGCTGCGGTAACGGTGACTTCCGAAACCAGGCCAGGATTCTTGCAAAGTTCCAGGAAGGGCACCCGGGCGCGCAAATCTCGATACTCTTTCATGTAGCGGCCCGCCTGGCGCATCAGCCAGACGGGGGTGGCATCGACGGGGTCAAAACGGCACGCCTTCATGAAGCGCGAGTCTTCCCATGCCGCGCGCTCAACTCCTCGGCCGACTTCCGCGGGCTGACCCGCCTCTGCCACCACGGTGATCGGGCGTGAACGCAGATCTGCTGACTTCTGACTCCTGACTCTTGACTTCTTCTTCAGGATTTCCTTACCGGCGTCGGCGGCTGTTGGCTCAGTCATGTTCATCGCTCTCCCGGCAAAGGGGTAATAAACCGCCCAGTCCGGCCAGCGGATGGCGGAATCGACTCCCCACTCGCGTACCGGTTCTCGGCCTATTTACTTAGGCAAAAACACTGCACGGAAACACAGATTCAAAATATGCCTGAAGGGGTGGCAGCCGTCAACGCAAACTCGGTTACCAGGTGAAATTAAGGCGGAACCTCACATCGAGCCTTTTTTCTTTTTTCAATATCTTGATCAGAAAAACATGCTAGGATGCCCTAGCAATTTGGTAGTTCGGCTGTGTCTCGCATCAGCCATCCGAGCAAGATGGATGTCCGCTTTCGCGACCCGCGGCATGACGGCGGATTTTGGGGCCCACCCGCCGTTTCTGTATCGCAAATTGCTTGTCCAGGAAGGGACATGGTCAGGAAGCGACAAGAAACAATCAAGTGGTCTCTCGCTTCCAAGGGCACCGGGTATCGCCCGTTTCAGCAATCTGCGGACGCAAGGTTCGAGGTCCGCGAGGGTCCCAAGGGTCTGCAAGCAGAAAAAGTCGAGCGCATCTAAAAGGCGAAGGCGCCCCATCGAGGACGCCTCTCGATCTGGAGAATCTCATGCCGCAAAAGTTGTTCGTGGGCAATCTTCCCCACGAGGTGACAGATACCGAACTCCACGAGTTCGTCAGTAGTGCGGGCTTTCAGGCAACTTCAGCCGTAGTCGTTCGCGATAAGATGACAGGCCAATCGCGAGGCTTCGGGTTTGTCGAATTGGCTGATGGCGAGGACCTGCAGCGGGCCATCACTGGCCTCAATGGGCAATCGTTGCAGGGCCGCCGGTTGACCGTTAACGAAGCGCGTCCGCAGCGCACCGACTTCGGTGGGCGTCCCCACGGCGGGGGCGGGGGCGGCGGCGGAGGCCATTACCGCGGACGTCCGGGCGGCGGTCGCCGCCGAGACTACTAACTGTAAATCTGCGCAGATCGGAAGGCGCGTGAAACGCCCTTCGCGCTTCATGGTTGTGGTGTCGCCGGCGGAGTGACTTCCGTGTCAATGCATAAACCTCCGCTGCAACCGGCGCGACCCTGGCGCGAATAACGTCCGATCTTCTCCGTCTTGGCCTATTCGGATCCCACCAGCCGGCGGTAAACGTACCGAACCTGTTGTTGTGTCTCGGAGAGTTTCAAGGCGAGTGTCTGCTCGTCAGGAACCAGCTTCCAGTGGCGCGCCACACTTTCCGCGGCCTCGGCCTGCCCCAGGTGTTCGGGCAACCCATTGGGCGCCTTCCCGGTGATCAGCCGAATGATGTGGTCCACCGAGCGCAAGAATCCGGCGCCTGCCGTCAAGATCTCGGCATCCTCAGGAGAAATGCCACTCGCAGCGCGCAAGGCCACGATTTGCTCCGCCATGTTGGCCCCGGGCAAGGTCGCCACGCGGTTCCGCAGCCGCAAGTAGGAAACGGCAAAATCCACATCGTAATAGCCACCCGGCGCCGTTTTGGTGTTGCTGCTCGGAGCCTGGACCTCCCGTTCCAGCCGCCGCCGCATCTGGTGAAGCTGGCCTTCAAAATCACGGTAAGCACCCAAGCGACCGAAAATCGTCGCCTGGAGCCGACTCGCTGTCTCCTGCCCCAGTTGCGGGTTTCCCGCCAGGGCATAGGCCTTCAGGTAAGTAAGCAATTCCCAGGCTTGTGCATTTTCTGCGACGTAGTTGAGCAGCGCGTCCACCGTTACCACCAATTCACCTTCTTGACCGCGCGGCCGCAGACGTGTATCCACCGCGAACAGGGTGCCATCGCGAGTGTAACTCGAAAGAACCTCAATGGTCTTTTCTGCGACACGCGTCCAGTATCCCAACTCGTCTCTTCGCGCCTCAGACCCAGCCACAAATACCAGATCGGCGTCCGACGCCAGATCAAACTCATTTAGCCCCAACCGGCCCATCCCCAGCACGACGAATGGCCAATGGTCAGCCTCGCTGGCCAGTGTGTCGTGACTCAAGGCACTCCGCGCAATCACCAGCGCACTCGCAATGGAACGCGCGGCGTTGACCGACCAACGCTTCAACATCGGGAATGCCGAGCCGCCCGCAGCCAGGTCCGTCGTGCCCAGCTCCAGGACCCGGGCACGGTAGTGGCGGCGCAGCAGGGCCATCTTCTCGCGCAACTCCAGCCCTGATTCCGCGACCCAGAGATAAGCTTCGGGGGCTGAGCTGCGCTCCAGACCCATCTCCAACTGCTCTGCCGCCGCACCGTCGGGTGGCGCCGGTAGTACGGAATCCAGGTTCTCCAGATCCTCAGGATGGTGAACAAGAAGTTCTGTCAGGTATTCACTGGCGCCTGCCACTTCGATCGCGCGCCGCAGGCAGGCTGGCTTCGCGCGCGCCGGGGCAAATCGCTCCGATGAGCTCACCATCGCCGCGAGCAAGCGAGTCGCATTCCTCCGCGCGCGATCGGGCAGTTCAGCTTCACGCACCAGACGCGCTACTTCCGGCGCCTGGACCTCCAGAAAACTTAACAGCGACTCGAAGGACTGGTGCCCAAGGTCAGGCAAGAGGGTAGGAGCCGGTTTCAGTTCGAAAGCCGTTCCAGGCTCGGCAGCGTCGCCGGGATGGATCACGCGCTGGTAGATCTCGTCGACACGCGCGAAGGCTTGGCGAACATTGCATACCAGCACCTCACCCGGACGGTCGCCCGGCCCCAGTTCCACACCGGTCCGCCGTGCCAGCCGATCAAGTGCCCGGGCGTCGGTCGGGAGCCGATGCGTCTGCTGGCCCACCTCCATCTGAACCCGGTGCTCCACCTTGCGAAGGAACTCATAGGCGGTCGTAAGCGCAGCGTAATCCCGATCGGAAAGCCAGCCTTTGTCGTTCAGTTTGCGCAGGGCGAAGAGCGTTCCTCCCGACCGCACCCAGTGATCGTGCAGGCCGTGCAGGCGCTGCAGGCATTGCACCAGAAACTCGATGTCGCGGATGCCACCCCGATGTCGTTTCACGTCCAGCGCGTGTCCGCGACTCTCGCGTAATTGCTTCGAAATCCTCTCGCGCGCCCAAAGAATGCTTTCCACGGCCACAAAATCCCCGGGCGAGCGGTAAACGTACTCCTCCACGCCCCGCAGGAAATCGCGTGTCAGCTTCGCCTCGCCCGCGGAATGGCGCGCCTTAATGAGCATCTGCAATTCCCAATCGCGCGCGCGGTGCTCGTAGTACTCCAACGCCGACTTCAACGAAATCGCCAGGTCACCCTGGTCGCCCTCGGGCCGCAGCCGAAGGTCCACGCGGAATACCTCTCCTTGTGACGTTGCCTGGGTAATCGTGCGCGTAATGGCCCGCGCCAAGTGAACAAAATACTCCTTGTTGGTGATGACGGACTCTCGCTCGCTCCCCCCCGCCGTCTCACCGTCGTGGGAATAGAGAAAGAGCAGGTCAATATCGGAGTTGTAGTTCAGCTCATTTCCGCCCAGCTTGCCGAGCGAGACGATACTGAAACCGGCGCGCGCGATGCGGCCCTGCGCATCGCGGTACTGCGGTTGGCCATAGCGCTTTTCAAGCTCACGGTCGCAGTAAAGGTAGGCGTCGGAGAGAATCACGTCGGCGAGCGTCGAAAGCTCCAGCGTCGTCTCCCCCAGCGTCGAGGGACCGAGCACGTCCTTCAAGACGATGCGCAGATAATTCCGCCGCTTGAAGCGTGCCAGCAATGCCGCCAGCCAGGGATCCGGATTGGTGGTCGCGAACCGCGCGAAGTCCTGCATCAAGTCTTCCTTGGATTTCAACTTGGTGAAATTCCGATCACGTGCGAACTGCACCACCAGTTCCGGCTCCGACAGCAAAGTCTCCGCCAGATACCCGCTGTAACCAAAAATGGCGAGGAGATAGGAAAGCGCGGCCGGATAACGCGCCAGCTCAGCCAGGACCTGTGACGGCGCACCCTGGGCATAGCGCTCCAAAAGGTTCAAAGCTCCGTCGGGGTCCGGCGACTGGGAAAGGAGCGAAGCCAGCGGGGTCAGGAGCGTCGGTGCCAATTGCTGTTCCAGACGCCCCAGGTTGCCGGCGGCTTTGCCGGGATCTTCAAAAACTACTGCCGCGAACTCAGGTTGCATTGGAGTGATTATACGCTGGCCTTAGGAATTGTGCGGCGGTGAGTGAAACTCCCTCCGAAAAAAGTGGACCAGGGAAGCCTCCCGACCTCCCTGGTCCGCACGGTCTGCCACCCTCAGCGCCTTAGCCCATCCCTCAGGCGTCGAGTCTCACCGTGGTAGGTTTTGCTCCGCCGCGTAGTGCTCGACACGCAACGGACGACAGACAACTGACTGCTTTTCCTAGATGTCGTAATACAGCGCGAACTCGTACGGGTGCGGGCGCGTGTTCACGGCCTGCACTTCGTTCTTCATCTTGTAGTCAATCCAGGTTTCGATGAGCTCCTCACTGAAGACGTCGCCCTTGAGCAGGAAGTCGTGGTCTTTCTCCAGCGCCCGGAGCGACTCCTCCAGCGAACCCGGCATGGAAGGAACGTTTTTCATCTCCTCGGGGCCGAGGTCGTAGATGTCCTTGTCCAGCGGCTCTCCGGGATCAATCTTGTTCTCGACTCCATCCAGTCCAGCCATCATCATCGCCGCAAAGGCCAGGTAGGGATTGCAGGAGGGATCCGGCGGACGGTATTCCACGCGCTTCGCCTTGGGATTCGCCGAGTACATGGGAATGCGGCAGGCCGCGCTGCGGTTCCGGCGCGAGTAAGCCAGGTTCACCGGCGCCTCGAACCCCGGCACCAAACGCTTGTAGGAATTCGTGGTTGGAGCAATCAGCGCGGCGAGCGCCGGCGAGTGCTTCAGAAGTCCGCCGATGTAATGGAGGGCCATTTGGCTCAAGCCTGCGTACTTGTCACCGGCGAAGAGCGGTTTGCTCCCTTTCCACAGACTTTGGTGAGTGTGCATGCCGGAGCCGTTGTCCTGGTAGATCGGCTTGGGCATGAAGGTTACCGTCTTGCCATATTGATGCGCCACGTTGCGGATGATGTATTTGTAAATCATCATCCCGTCCGCAGATTTCACCAACGAGTTGAAGCGCTGGTCGATTTCCGCTTGACCGCCCGTCGCCACCTCGTGGTGATGGCACTCGATGTCCAACCCCGCTTTTTCCATCACCATGACCATCTCACTGCGCAAGTCCTGGTAATGATCGGTGGGCGGGACCGGGAAGTAACCTTCCTTGTAACGTGGCCGGTAGCCAAGGTTGTCCTTCTCGCGGCCCGAGTTCCAGCGTCCTTCCTCGGCGTCGATGAAGTAAAAGCCGTGTTGCTGCGCCTGGTCGAAGCGGACGTTGTCGAAAATGAAGAACTCGGCTTCCGCACCGAAATATGCGGTGTCGGCAATGCCCGTGTAGACGAGGTAAGTTTCGGCTTTCTTCGCAATGTGGCGTGGGTCTTTCAGGTAGTGTTGCTTGGTTACGGGATCGACGATGTCACCGATCATGACCAGGGTGGGCGTGTCGGTGAAGGGATCGAGCACGTGCCAAGTCGGGTCGGGGACCAAGAGCATGTCGCTCTCATGGATCGCCGCCCAGCCTCGGATGCTGGATCCGTCCATCCCGAAGCCCTCTTCGAAGGATTTCTCTCCCAACTCATGGATCGGAAACGAAACGTGGTGCCACAGGCCGGGTAGGTCTGTGAAGCGAATGTCCACCATCTTAGCGTTATTGGCAGCGGCAAATTCGAGGACCGCCTTCGGGTTCATACTCCCTCCATAAAAAAGATCTTTCCCTCTAATTAAGGGACCTTATGCAGGCTGCGTTGGATCAAGCTCGTCAACATATCCCGCACCCGGATTTTAGTCAAGCCCCATCAAACCCGCATTTTTAGCGGGTCCGGGGGACTCGCCCAATGAACGTCCGACACAGTACGAGAATTGTCGCCGGGCGCGCGGCCAAATCCCCAGAGCTCGCGTGCATCTCTCGGGAATTTGCTTTCGAAACCTTCCTCGGTGTGCTCGGGCAGGCGGGCAGGTGGCCGCACACTGTCCGAGGTAGTGTCCTAGTTCGGCATGTGTCGCCGGACTTTTCACAAAACCCCCACGCCGGCGTCATTCTGAGGAGTCCCGGTCTGATCGGGACGACGGAGAATCTGCACTTCCCCCTGAGAAGCGGAGACGCAAAGGTGTTTTGCTTCCCTCAGAAAAAAGAAAGAACGCCTGCGGACCCTTCGGTCGCCGCCGCGGCCGAAGGTCCGCCGATCTTAATGGCGGGCTCAGGATGACAGAGCGAACGCTGTGGCCCAAGTTAGGGCGCTACCCTTGTCCAAAATTCCGTTGACACTTTTCTGAGGTTTTTGTTACGGTACAACCTTCCCGTTAGAGAACGGAAAGAAACTTCCGGAGACCGGATTTGATAGCTTTGGGATGCAGCAGTTGGACCCGGAACCTCTAGGAGAAGGCAGGAAGCGGAATGTTCGTAGCCAAACGGATGTTCCTGACTAAAGGTGTAGGAAAGCACCGCGAAAAGCTGACGAGCTTTGAGCTGGCGTTGCGCTCCGCGGGAATTGCCGCCTGCAACTTGGTAAGGGTCTCTAGCATTTTTCCTCCCCGCTGCAAATTGATTCCGCGCTCCGAGGGCGTAAAGGAATTGAAGCCCGGCCAGGTGACTTTCGTGGTGATGAGCGAGAACTCCACACGCGAACCCCACCGCCTGGTGGCCGCTTCCGTCGGCATCGCCATCCCCACCGACCGCAACACCTTCGGCTACCTTTCCGAGCACCATTCGTTCGGAGAAACGGAAGAGGTGTCGGGGGAATACGCCGAAGAGCTGGCCGCCGAAATGCTCGCTACCACGCTCGGGGTCGAGTTCGATCCGGACCGGAGCTGGAATGAGAAGAAGGAGATCTACCAGATCTCCAACAAGATTGTCCGGACGATGCACATCACGCAATCCGCGATCGGCGACAAACGGGGCCTCTGGACCACGGTGCTTTCAGCCGCTATCCTGCTGGGGATCGACGAGTGATTTGTCGGTGAGCCTGGCTCTCCCGTCCACCCTCCTGACCACTGCTCGAAGTTCTAACGGTAAGGGCGACGACTCCGGATTCCCTAGCGCGGCCGTTGGCCGCAACCAAAACGAAGTTCTCCGTGGACTCCGTGCTTCTCAAGCCTCAACATCGAGGGCACGGAGCATCTCAGCGACCTCAGTGTTAAGGTTCTGCTGGCCACGGAGGGCGCGGAGGTATTACTGACAGGAGGAGAAATCTTCGCGCGCAGCGAGGAACCTCAGCCTTAGTAGTATAGGGGGTGACATGCGCAGACACGAAATCCTCTCCACACCCACCCGGCCCTTGAAAATCGATGCCGGCAAAAGCGTCGCGGCGTTGTTGGAAAAGATGCAGGGCATCTCCTTCCAAGGACGCAACCTGGGCATCGCCTATCAAGTCTGGAAGAAGATGTTGGGCGACCGCGTGATGATCATGATGGGCATGTCGGGCGCAATGGTGCCCGCCGGCATGCGGCGGCTGGTCGTCTACCTGGTCAAGAATCGTCTAATCGATTGCTTGGTCTCCACCGGCGCCAACTTTTTCCACGATATTCATGAGACTCTCGGCCGGCTTCACTTCCAGTGCTCGCCCAACATTGACGACGTGCATTTGCAGAAACACTTGATCGACCGTATGTACGACACGCTCGCGGACGAAGAGGAATTTCGCGAAGCCGACGCCATGCTCGGGCGCTTCGCGGCGTCACTCGATCAGTCACGACCTTACACAACGCGTGAGTTCTTGAACCTCCTCGGGAAAGAACTCTCCCGGCGCGCCAAGGAAGACGGCATCGTGACTGCCGCCTACAAGGTGGGTATTCCCCTCTACTGCCCGGCCATTGGCGATTCGTCTATCGGCATTGGGATCGCGGAGAACCGCCACCTGGGCAAGAACTGTTTCAGCTTTGATGTGATCGGCGACGTGCTCGAGACTGCGCATCTGGCCAGCGACTCTCCCGCGAGCGGCGTGGTCTATTTTGGAGGAGGCACGCCGAAGAACTTTGTCCAGCAGACCGAAGTCACTGCCACGTTCATCCGCAACACCACCCAAGGGCACCAGTACGCGCTGCAGGTCGTGACCGACGCGCCGCACTGGGGTGGGCTTTCCGGCTGCACGCTGGAAGAAGCTCAAAGCTGGGGAAAGATCGCGCCCGACGCCAGCATGGTGACCGTGCACTGCGATTCGACTATCGCTATGCCCATCCTGGTCTCCGCGCTCTCGGAGAATGCTGCGCTCATCAGCCGCCGCAAGAAGCCGGTGTTCGAAATGGGGCAGGAGCTCAAGTTCTCGTTCCCGAAGTAGCTCTCCGCACGCAGCCATCCCGATACAGGACACCAGGACAGGTCCTGACACGAAGAAGCTTTGTGAAATAATCCCCAAAGAACCCTTTCACCGCGGAGACGCGGAGGCTCAGAGATTTGAGAACAAAAGGCTGTTTCTCTTTGTCTCGGCGTCTCTGCGGTAAAGGTGGCCGTTCTCTCACAGTTTCAAAACTGCGGGAGCGGAACGCGCCGTGCCGTGTAAGAGCGAGTGCCCGCCGTCGCACCTTTCAACGTGTATAATCCCCCATAGACCTGTGGAGGTTCAGGCAGCGGGGGGAGGGTGTCCTCCCGCGGCCGTCGGGTATGCCCAACCAGCAGCGACGCGACCAAGAAGGAGAAGTTTTGGGGCGAGAGGTGGAGCGCTTGGTTCGAGATTTCGAGGAGCGCACTTTGGCGCCACTGCAGGGCCATTTCGGCCGGCTGGTTTATCTTGCCTCTTTGCGCGACTACAACACGGGCCGCTATCACCACTACGGACTGGAGTCGCGCTATGCGGCGGACGTCGTAGACGAGGGCCTGCGCCAATGCCACATTCGGGTTTTCGAAGGGCTAGTCGCCCTGCCCTTGAAAGAACAGACCGAAGACTTGTTGGATTTCTTCGAGTCCTTGAAGGAAGAGAAAGCGCGGCTGGTAGAAGCGTGGCAGCGGCTGAGGTCTTATCAAGTCCTCCCGCCGGAGGACTGTCATCCCCTGGCGCGGGAGCTTTTCGACAAGAACATTGAAATTATGCTGAGAATCCTGCGCGAAACCGATCTCTGGCCCTTATTGCACGATCCGCATCGCAACGCCGACGACCTGCCCTAGCACTTCCCCCTCGTCAGGAATCCGGATGGTCCTCGGCGCGCAGGGAGACAGCGGATGCGCAAGCATGGTCACTTCCTTGCCGCGCTGGTAACACCAGCAGCACTCGTAACTGTAGCGAAGCTCCAGAAAGTAGATGGGTCGGTCGTACTCGGTCAGCCACCCGGAGTTCACAATCCTGTGTCGCGCGTCGTCCACCTGCACGATCGCCCCCGGCCTCAAGAGCGGCACCATCATCCGGTCCTCCAGGCCGATGTAGCCGTACCGATATTTCTTAAGGTCGAGCTGCGCGAGCAGTCCGGCGGGGACCTCACCCCAGAGGTTGATCAATCGGGAGAGGAAGATAGTCTTCTCCGGCTGGAAACCCGGGTCGAAGCGGACCGGAAAACGGATTGGCCGCGTGGGGTCGCCGACCTCTACAGTGAAAAGATGGGTCGAGGTCTGCAGCGTGGCATGCCGGTGTTGCTCCATCTTTCCCAGGCTGATTCCGTACAGGCCCATCATTTCTTCGATGCTCAGCCGGTAGATCACCGTCAGGCTGTAGAATTTGTAAATGCTGGGGAGTGAGCCGTCGTTCTCAATCTGGTTGAGGCGCGCCGTGGAAACCACGTACTCCGAGTTCCGCTCGGCGTCGGCGATTTCCAGGCTGGCTTCCTCGATTTGGCGCAGGGTGAGCCCCAATCGTTCGCGGATTTGCTTAAGCCTGAACCCGGCTTGCGCGCTGAGGGCAACGGTAGTTGTCTGTGGTACGGCGGGAAATGGTTGAGACATATTCGGGATCGGCGTTTCGTAAACGTCATTCTCCCGCGCTCCGACCCCTGAGATGTAACCTTATCGGAGCAAGGGGCTCGCGTGAAGCCTCGGGCCAAGTCGCATGCCCGCGGCTATTGTACTATAGTGTCAGGCTGGGCGTGACAATCCTGCCGGATGAATCGCGGCATAAGCCCTCGGCCGAGACCTGTTGAGGATCGCACCTTTTCGTGCCGCGCGAGTCCGGCCGGGTTGCTTGACAGGGTCGTTCAAGGCTGCCGATAATCCCAGGGTTGCACGCGATTTTCGAGCGCTTCAGCGCTGCGGTTCAGATGTGGACAAAGACCTCGTGGGGCAGCACCTGGAACTCTGCAGCGGATGTGGTCGCACTTGCAGACCAGCACGATCTACAATCCTTGATACGCGAGGCGTCTTCTGATGACTTGCTTTCTAAAGACCGCATGTTTGCTGGCGTTCGCCATCCTCCCCTCCGGTGCCTTCCTGGCGGGCGTCGACCAGCCGGTGGAGTTCCAACCGCATCCTGATTCCATCGAGGTGCTCATCGGGGGGAAGCCCTTCACGACTTATTACTTTGGCGCCCATTCACCCAAGCCTTATCTGCATCCCTTGCGCTCGGCGGAAGGCACCTTCGTGACGCGCGGATTCCCCATGCGCACTGACATTCCCGACGAGAGCCGCGACCACCCGCACCATCGCGCCTTATTCTTTGCACATGGCGATATTAATGGCATCGATTTCTGGGGCGAAAGCCAGCCGACCAAGCAGGAGCAAACGGCCAAGGGCATGTATTACTCGAGTGGAGAACTGCCGAAGGGCCGGACCGTCTTCCGCAAGCTCGATGTGGCGAAGGGCGGCATGCTGCGCGCGACGTTCGACCTGGTCGGCCCCGATGGCAAGGCAATCGGCAGCGAAACGCAGCAATATACCTTCCACGGCGACGCCCCCACACGCGTCATCGACTGCGCCTTTACCCTCGTCGCCGACCAAGGTGTGCCTCTGAAGCTGGGCGATACCAAGGAAGGCACCTTTGCCATTCGCTTAGTGAAAGCGCTCGAAGCCCCCAACGTTAAGATGTTGAACTCGGAAGGCAAGGTGGGTGAGAAAGAAATCTGGGGCAAGCGCGCCGAATGGGTAGATTACTCAGGCGTGGTGGCGGGAGAAAAGCTCGGTATTGCTATATTTGATAACCCTACGAATATCAAGCACCCGACCTACTGGCACGCCCGCGAATACGGGCTGTTCGCGGTTAACCCTTTCGGCGAGCACGACTTTTACAATGACCCCAAGCGCGACGGTAGCGTCACGATTCCTGCGGGCCAGTCGCTTACGTTGCGCTACCGCGTGCTGATCCACCACGGCGAAGCTGCGGAGGCCCAGGTCGCCGAAGCTTACCGTCGCTACGCCGAAAGCAAGTAGCCGCCGGCGGGGTTGACGCGCCTGTGTGAAAACCCGGCCTAGCGGACGTCGAGGCCGCCTTTAGGCGGGCAGAGGTTGTGGAGGGTTCCGGCCTGTGGGACCGGGCTCCCGACATTGTCGGGACACGTTCCGCCCGCCGAACAAAAACACGGCGACGCACGCTCTTCACACAGACTCTGTCGCCGGAAGACGCGTTATTGTTAAGTTCCTTCGAGGTGTTCATGGACCGGCTCATCAAAGCTCGCAAGGATGGAAAGTTCCAGCAGATCGTCGCCCCCGGTACGATGCGTTTCCTCGACTTCGCCACGCTGCGACTGGAAAAAGGTGACCGCCACTCGCTGCGTACCGCCGGGCGCGAGTACGTGCTCGACCTTTTCTCCGGCGCCGTGACCCTGACCGTTAGTACGGCCGGAAGAAGCAAAGAGCTTTACGGGCAGATCGGAAAACGCGCGGACGTCTTCTCCGGACCGCCGGTGATGAGCTATCTCCCGCCCAACTCGCAGGTGGAAATCAAGGCGGAGTCGCCAGCGGAAATGGGGCTCTTCTCCGCTCCGTCAGGCTCACCAGCCCCGGCGGCGCTGCTGGAAGGATCGACCGTCGTCGCCAAGCAAGTCGGTCGAGCCAACTGGCAGCGTACGGTGTACGCGGCGCTGGGTGAAAACGTGCCGGCGGAGCGTCTGCTCGCGGGCGAAACCCTGAACCCACCCGGCAATTGGTCGAGTTTTCCACCTCACAAGCACGACCACTCCAACCCGCCGCAAGAAGCCGTGCTCGAAGAAATCTATTTCTTCCGCGTCAAACCCGCGCAGGGTTTCGGCTTCATCTGGACTTACACCGCGCCGGATGACCCGGAAGGTTTCTCCAGCGTGTTCGTCGTCGAAGACGGCGACACGGTGCTGTTGCCAAAAGGCTACCATCCCGTGGTGGCCGCGCCCGGTTACGAACTCCACTACACCTGGGTGCTCGCGGGCGAAGAGCGGCTCTACGGCGCGTGGGCTGACGACCCGCGCCACGCCGGGGTGAAGAATCCCTGACCGCAGCGCCCACCGCGTCTGGCGAAGAAGGCTTCCCGTCACGCCCTGGACAGGCTCACGGCGTCATCATAGAATCCCCGGCGGAAGGACCTTCGTGCGCACCTCATTGTCGGATTCCGAACCTGCTGTGCCCCGGACCACACCTCCAGCCCTGGCGAACCCGGCCCGAATCCCTCACCTGCGCTGGCTGATCTGCGGGTTGTTATTCTGCGGCACGCTCGTCAACTACATCGACCGCGGCACCATCGCCATTCTCGCCCATCATCTGCAGCAGATCTTTGATTGGACGGAGAGTGACTACGGGTGGATCGTCTTTGCCTTCCAGTTGGCCTACGCGATCATGATGCTGGTCTTCGGCGGCGTCATCGACCGGCTAGGGACGCGAATCGGCTACGCGCTGGCACTGACCTGGTGGTCGCTCGCGGCGATGGGGCACGCCCTGGCGCGCGGCGCGATGTCATTTGCCGCGGCGCGCTTCCTGCTGGGGGGGGGAGAGGCCGGCAATTTTCCGGCTTCCATCAAGGCCGTAGCCGAATGGTTCCCGAAGCGCGAGCGCGCCTTGGCCACTGGGATTTTCAACGCCGGGACCAACGTAGGCGCGGTGGCGGCCTATCCCATCGTGGGGTGGTTGTTCCTCAAATGGGGCTGGCAGGCGGCCTTTGTCGGGACCGGGGCCCTGGGCTTGGTCTTTCTTGCCGCCTGGCTGGTCCTCTACCGCCTACCCCGGCAGCACTCCTGGATGACGCCGGGTGAGCTTCAGCACATTGAAACGGGGCACGGCGACGAGCAGGACTCGCCGGGCGAAGGCCTGTCGTGGCTGGACATTCTCGGTTACCGGCAGGCGTGGGGCTTCACGTTGGCCAAGTTCATGACCGACCCGATCTGGTGGTTCTACATTTTCTGGCTGCCCAAATATCTGATCGAGGCACGCCACTTCTCGATTGCGCGCCTGCAGCTTTTCGGAGCCATCCCCTTTCTGGCAGCATTGCCGGGCTCGATCGTAGGCGGATGGCTCTCCGGCTTTCTGATTCGGCGTGGCCGGTCCCTCAACTACGCGCGCAAGACCGCCCTGTTGGCGTGCGCCTTCTTGATGCCGGCGGGCATCCTGGCAGTGTTCTCCCCCAGTCCCTGGCTGGCCCTGGCCTTTGTCTCCCTGGCAACCTCGGCGCATCAGGGCTGGTCCGCCAACGTCTTTACGCTGGCCTCTGACATGTTTCCCAAGAAGGACGTGGCGTCGGTCGTGGGGCTAGGAGGAGCTGCCGGTGCCCTCGGGGGGATGATTATTGCGCCCGTGGCGGGCTACACCCTGCAATGGTTCCACTCGTATGTCCCGCTCTTCATCATCGCCGGAGTCATGCACCCTCTGGCGATGGGGCTCCTCCACTGGCTCATTCCGCGCATCGAGAATGCCGTGCAGCCTGCTGCGGCCGGCGGGTAGAAAACGCGCCAGCCGCTTCAGGCAGCGCTTCCCTGCATGCTGAGCCTGTCGCCCTGGACGTGCGCCTGCACGAACCGCAGCAGCTCCGCGGGTGGAACCGGTTTCTCCACGTAATCCGCCGCACCCATTTGCATAGCTTCCAGGTAGCAACCCATATCGATGCAGCGCGTCACCACCAGCACGGCCCGGCGACGGTCCAACTGTATCGCACGGTCCAGCACCCTCCGGCCTTCAAATGCCTGGCTGCCCTGGCTCACCAGCACAAAGTCGAAAGGCTCCGTCTCCAGGTATTGGATGCCGGCTTCATATGAAGTGCAGGTGAAAAGCTCGAAACCCAGCCCCTCGAGAATCAAGAGATAGAGTTTCAAGTCGCCTGTGTCCTCATCCACCAGCAGGACTTTCCTTTTCCCCAATCGAGGTGCAAACTCGATTCCTCGCTGAGTGAGAGCGTCGCTTGACATAGGAGTTCTCCATATCATCGTTGATTGACCCCTCGTCCAAGTCGAGTTGAAGTGCCATCGCGCTATGCGGAGAGAAACCCCCACGCCCTCCGCGACCGCGGCGACGGGAAATCAGTTGAAACTATGTGACTCCTTATGCTCTTTTTGGTGCGAGGGGATTCTCAGCACCCTCTTCGGGGTTCCCAGGGGATACGGTCATTGTGAAGGGACGAATGTCCGCACTGTACTTCGGAATTGGAAGGTTCAACATCCCCAGGAGAGGCATGCAAGCACCGCTGCCGTTCACTCACGTGTCAACTCGCGAGGCGCCCGTGTGGGCTCGCTGGGTTGGGTGGTCTCGGCCGTGACCCCACGCACGGCACCGAATCCCACCATGAGAATTCCGAACGGAGGTTTCCTCCGCAAAGCCCAAAACGCCCCGGGAGACTACTCTTCCTGTAAACTGATGTCAAGCAAATTCGGAATTAACAAGTGCCCGATAACTGGTTGACGGAGTGTTGATATCAGAGAGTGAGTCGACGAGCCGAATATGCTCTCAGATGAAGAAAGGTCTTGCGCAATCCAACAACTGCAAGCGACCAATTGTCGCTGTCTCGATCAGAGAGTTCAAGACCGCCGTCCTTCCATCTGAACTCTGCGCTCAGGTCCGAAACTCCCCCCCGGCAATACCCACGCTCCGGTAAGGCAACAGCCGACGCCCAAACTCCACGCTGTCCGCGAGCCTGCCACTTCGTTGCGGTTCCACCTGCCTCGCCTTCAGGCCATGTGCCCGCGCATTTCGAACAGGCGAGGCTGTGCGTGCGTGGTCACCAAGTGCTCCACGTCGGCAGGCGCCAGAGGCTTCTCGAGATAATCCACCGCACCCAGTTGCATCGCCTCGAGGTAGCAGCCCATGTGCAGGCAGTGCGTCAGCACCACGACCGGGGTGCTGCGGTTGCGTGCGAGGGCGCGCTCCACGAGTCCTCGCGCTTCAAACGCCGGGCTGCCCTGGTTCACCATGATGAGATCAATCGGCTCGCGTTGCAGGCAGCTCTCCGCCTCCTGGTAACTCCCAAAAGGTCGCACGATGTAACCCAGACGCCACAACAGCGCCGCGTAATACCGAAGATCGTTTCCATCTTCATCAACGAGCAATACCCTGCCACGAGGAAGAAAGGAACAGGGTCGATTGAAATGCAGATCAGCAGATCTCGCCACGGTCGCCTCCCTTCTTGCTTGTCGGCTTGCTCCTCGCGCGCCAGGGTGTTCGCGTGCCCTGGGTCGCGCGAGAAGAGAAACCCCTCGACCGGCGCGAACACGACGCCGGTCGTTCCACGCAAGCGCGCATCGCGGTTCTATTCGCGTCGCTGTTGCGTCAAGCTGAGAAGGTCCTTCTCTGCCCTCATCAGCGGCGCGAAGGTCAGAGTTAGAGGGGAGGCAGAAAGAAGAAGGAGGCCAACTATTTGCAGCCTCTGGTGGAGATAAGGAAAGCCGTCGTCAGCGGTGGCGCGTGACGAACGAGCGGCAGGGCGCGACTTCCCAAGACGCGCCACCTGCCCGGGCTGGTCCGGCACGAGTTCTCCCGCACCTGCCCACTTCGCCACGATCCATCCCGCCACGCCCGAAGCCGCGAGAAGAATCAGTAAGTAAAGTCCTCGCCGTGCATATTCCCGCATGGCGCCGACACTCCGCCCAAAGTCGTGAAATGCGAATTTCTTGTCCCGCGTTTGTGATGCCGCAACTCTCTCACTTCGTTGCCTGCGGTGCGCGGTGTCAACAGAGAAACCGCATAATACAATGCGCATTCGCTGGGGCCGCATTCTACGTCCCTGCGGGCTGCTCAGACCGGTCCGTGGAGTTGCGCGGGAAATCATGGGCGTGCGTAATCGCTTTCTCCTCTTGACCTTCCCGCAGATTGCGATATGCTGCCGCCACCTCGCACATGGGGACGGCGGAGTGAGCAAAACAAGCATTTCTGCCCAGGGCGCGGGCGCCTCCGGCTCCGGCCTTCTCCCTATTTCCAACCCTCGCCGCTGGGCGCTAATAGGCTTACTGTTCACGGCCTCCTTCATCAACTATCTCGACCGTGCCACTCTCTCCGTAGCCCTGCCGCTCATCTCGCTCGATCTCCGGCTCGGCCCCGAGACCAAAGGGCTGCTGCTTTCCTCCTTTTTCTGGTCTT
>Ga0187878_1000465_pt1 | contig 46178 bp, 40 predicted proteins | sample June2016WEW_17_1_FD_132979 | JGI IMG/M metagenome (GOLD analysis project Ga0187878, IMG submission 132979) | Peatland microbial communities from SPRUCE experiment site at the Marcell Experimental Forest, Minnesota, USA - June2016WEW_17_150 | ecosystem: Environmental > Terrestrial > Soil >... | reverse complement strand
CTGCGAATGGCGGGGTTCTTCGGCGGGTTTCAGGCGTTTATGCCCGTGGTCGGATACTTGGCAGGGCTGACGGTTAGGCAATACGTATCGAATTACGACCACTGGATTGCCTTCGGGATCCTGGCGGCGGTGGGCTTAAAGATGATTTACGAATCGTTCAAAATCAAGGAAGAAAGGCGGACGCCGAATCCGGCGAATCTGGCGGTAGTCCTTGTCCTGGCGGTGGCGACAAGTATCGACGCGCTGGCGGTGGGTATTACGCTTTCACTGATTACAAGTGCGATTGCGCTGGCGGTTATCATTATCGGTGTGGTAACTTTCGGGTTGTCATTTGCCGGCGTTTATATCGGCAAAAAATTTGGGCATTTCTTTGAGGGCGGAATCGAGGCAATCGGCGGGCTTGTCCTGATTGGCCTGGGGATAAAAATCGTCCTGCAGCATGTCGCTTAAATTAAACCAGCGGCGGGGGAGTCAATCAGCCAGATAACTTTATCCAAAACAGGCCAAAGGACGTGAATGGGGTAACATACTTCGTCGGGCGGGCCGGCGAGAACTGCTTTTAAGGTTTTTGCTTTTTCGGTGCCGCTGACGAGGACGACTATTTGCGAAGCGGCACAGATAACGGGATGGGTGAGTGTAATTCTGTTAACGGTCTGGTCGGGCAATTTCTGGTCTAAAAGGTAAACCACACAGGCAAGGTCTTTTGCGTCAAAACAGGCGTTGGAATTCGGGAAAAGTGAACCCGTATGGCCATCAGAACCCATACCGAGAACGATAAGGTCGAATTTCGGCAGCTGGCCTGATTTTATGTGAAAAACGCTGCGAAGTGTTTTCTCATATTGCCTGGCCGCGGAATTGAAGTCCTCGAAGTCAGTCGGAATCGGGTGTATGTTTTCCTTCGGTATCGGGACTTTTGTCAGGAAGGTATCGGCGGCGAGTTTGTAGTTGCTGTAGGGTGAATCGTGAGGGACGTATCTTTCATCGACCCAGAACAAATGAATTTTGTCCCAGGGCAGTGACAACGCTTTTTGTTCTGAGCCGAGCAGTTCAAAGAATCGTTGCGGACTGTGGCCGCCTGATATGGCCAGGTGAAAGACGTTCTTTTTCTTTACAATTTGTTGGGCGGAAGCGACGAACAATTCGAGGCATCGGCGGGCAAGAGCATCGGCGTCTGCGACGATTTGCGTGTTCGGTTTCTTTTGTTTTGTCAGGGACATTGCTGGAGAGTCCTTTCATAAAACGATAATCAAATTAACAATATATTATACCGTCCGGCCGGGTAATTTGTGCGGGATTTGCAGTTTTTCGTAACCTCTTGGCATATAAGGGGATAAGAACAATGAAATCGGAGGAAATTATTAGTGCACGGACACAGGGCCTTTGTGAGGAGTTGTTCTTTTCATCAGAAACACCAGCGGAATCATCAACAGGAAGATAAGGCCGAACACCCAGAAACTATCGATATAAGACAGCATCGTGGCCTGTTGCTGGACAAAGCCGTAAATAAGGGCATTGGCCTTGTTTGCGGCGTCGGCTGCGTTAACTCCCTGTTGAATGAGCATTTCTTTTGCCCTTTCGAAGAATTGCTGATATGTCGGGTTGGTATCGGTAACGTGGCTGACGAGGATGTTCTGATGGAATTGTGCCCGGCGGGCAAGCATAGTTGTTACAAACGAAATGCCTGCGGAGCCGCCGAGGTTTCTCGCGAGATTAATTAGGCCAGATGCGTAATCGGTTTCAGTTTTTTTAATGTAGTAATAAGCAACGGTATTAATGGGGACAAACAAAAAGCCAAGGCCCATTGACATAATATTCCTGGCCCAGACGGCATCTGAAAAGCTGATTTGCAGGTTAAAATTCGCCATTCTGAAAAGACCGATGGCTCCGGTTACCAGGCCCACAATAATAAGCCAGCGTGCCTGGACACGGGTCATCAGGAAACCGACTATTGGCATCGAAATCATTACGATAATCCCGCCTGGCGAAAGCACCAGGCCGCTGTCGAGTGCGTTGTAATGCAGCAGCGTTTGGAGAAATATCGGAAGAACCGCCGTGCTGCCGTAGAGCACAAAACCGAGGGCATACATCATAAGGACACCGACGGCGAAATTGCGGTCTTTAAGCATACGAATCCTTATAACGGGGTCTTTCTGCCTTAATTCCCAGAAGACAGCCGAAATCAGGCAAACCGCGCAGATAACGCTGAACGTGATAATAAAATGCGAATCGAACCAGTCCTCGCGTTCGCCCTTGTCGAGAACAATCTGGAGTGCGCCGAGACCCAGCGATATCAGACCGAGGCCGATGTAGTCGATTCGGAACCCTTCGCCGATTTTCTTGCGAACATAATAAGGCGGGTCTTTAATAAGGAGCATCGCGAGAAATACTGCCAGCATCCCGACCGGGATATTTATGAAGAATACCCATCGCCAGGTATAACTGTCCGTAATCCAGCCGCCCAGTGTCGGACCGATTACCGGGGCGACTACCACGCACATCCCGAACATCGCCATTGCCATTCCGCGTTTTTCTTTCGGGAAGCTTTCAATCAATATGGATTGCGCGATTGGCTGAAGCGCCCCGCCGCCCGCTCCCTGCAAGATTCTGAAGAAAACCAGCAATTGTATATTCGGCGCAAGCCCGCACAAAAACGAGCTGATGGTAAAAAGCACCACGCACGCCAGATAGAATCTTTTTCGTCCGAACAGCGATGAGAACCATCCCGACAAGGGAAGAAAAATGGCGTTGGAGACAAGATATGAGGTCAGGACCCAGGTGCTTTCGTCAATCGACGCGGAGAGATTGCCCGCGATGTGGGGCAACGCCACGTTGGTGATGGTGGTGTCGAGCACCTCCATAAAAGGTGCCAGCATCACAGCGCCCGCCAGCACCCACGGATTGTGCGGCAGCCAGTCCTCGTGAGGATGCGGTATTCTTTCTGTCCCGTCGCTCATTTTACCTTCACCACGGGGACAACCGACATTCCGGGCGAGAGCATCTTCAGGTCATTAGGGTCTTCATCGAAAACGATTTTCACCGGCACTCTCTGCACGACCTTGATGTAATTGCCGGTGGCGTTTTCCGGCGGCAGCAAGCTGAATATCGAGCCGGTGCCCGCCTGGATACTGTCAATGTGCCCCCTGAAAGTTTTCCCGGAATAAGTATCGACCTTAATAGTTACCTGCTGGCCCGGCTTCATATGCTTCAACTGCGTTTCCTTGAAGTTGGCGACCACCCATATTTCCGGCGGGACAATCATCAGCAGTGGCTGCCCTGTGGTTATGTGCTCGCCCTGCTCGACGGATTTTTGGGTAACCAGACCGGCCTGAGGAGCGATTATCCTGGTATATGAAAGATTCAATCCGGCCTGCTCGACCGCGGCTTTCGCCTCGGCCACTCTTGCTTGGGCGGCGGCAATCTGGCTGTTTGCCGATTCGAGCTGTGCCTGCGCCGAACGCGCCGCTGCCGAGGAGTTGTCCAATTGTTGCTGAGTTATTCCGGCGTTGGCGTCAAATAACTGCTTATACCTGTTATAGTCTTTTTCGGTCCTGCTCGCCTCCACCGATGCCATATTTGCCTGCGCCCGGCTTTGTTTTTCTGTCGCCTGTGCCGTCGAGAGATTAGCGCTGGCCATATCAAGGCTGACCTGGAAATCTCGCGGGTCAAGTTCGACAAGAATATCACCTTGCCCAACGGACTGGTTGTCGTTCACCAGCACTTTATCGATGTAGCCGGAGACGCGAGCGCTTACCGAAACGATGTGCCCGGTTATGAAAGCGTCGTCGGTAGATTCTCGCGACATAGAGCGAATCGCATAAACCAGAACCCATATCAAACCAAGGGCTGCTAATACTGCTGCCGCGGTTATTGCCGTTTGGCGACCTTTGAATTTTGACTTCATACCTGTAATCATTTGGACTCCGTTGAAACGAGTTGCGAGTTGGTTGTGGTGGTTGCTGTTGCGTTCTGTGTTATCTTTGCCGGCTCAAAGCCGGTTAATGTCCCCATCGCTTTTTGCAGGTCGAGTTTGGCGACCAGATGTGAATACGCTGCCTGGTAATAATTCGCCTTTGCGGTTGTCAGCGATGTCTGCGCATCAAGTACTTCAATCTGGGTATTTATGCCTTCCCTGTAACCTGTTTCAACGAGCCGCAATCCCTCTTCCGCGCGGGAAAGATTGAGCTTTTGTGAGTCAACGAATTCAGCGGCGTCTTCAATGCTCAATATGGCTTTTGTAAGTTCCAACAATGCTGTTTCTTCGATATCAACGAGGTCAATCTGTGATTGTTTGACCCGGGCCTTTTGCGAAATGACGCCGCCTTCTCGGGCAAAACCGTCAAAGAGCGGCAAAGACGCCATAAGCCCATAGTTCCAGCCGTTGTCCCATTCGACCCGCATTGGGTTATGAGCATTCGGATTTGCCCAGTAATCTTTGTAATAAGCGCTGACTGTCGGGTAATAAGAACTTTGCGCGATTGCCAGAAGTTCTTTTTGCTGTCGTATGCCAAGCTCTTTGCCGAACAGGTCGGGTCTGTGCCTATAGGCGTTGGCGACGGCGTCCTGCATCGTTATATTCATCGGGACATACGCGAGCTCATCTGACAGGATAAAGGCACTGTCCTGCGAGATGCCCATTATTTTGATTAAGTTTGCTTTGGATATGTTGATGGCGTTTCGACGTTGTAGGAACTGGGCTGTGAAATTAGACAACTCCACTTCCGCCCGCAGCACGTCATAACTGGAAGCGACGCCGACGACGTGTTTTTGGTTTACGTCATCCAGATGCGCCTTGGCGGATTTCACCGCGTCCTCGTTTATTGCGTAAAGGTGCTGGTCTAAAAGAACGGTATAATAACCGCGCTGTGCTGCGTAAACCGTTTCTTGGACGGCTGTTCGCACGGTCTGGTCTGCCATAAGCGAGCCAAGGCGCCCCGCGTTGATTCTGGCGGGAATTGCTCCCCCCGCGAATATCGGCTGTGTAACCGTCAACGCCGCTGAATAATTATCCAGTGAGCCCATTGTTATATTTTGGCCGCCTACAGTGAAAGATTGTTTTTCGTCAACACGTTCATAACCGCCCGAAATTGCCACCGTCGGCAGTATCGCAGAATATGCGCCAAGTTCGTCGCCGCGTGCGGCTTCCTTTTCCTCGAGCGTTTTCAGGAGCATTTTATTATTCGTCAGCGTCAGCTTCAGGCAGTCGTCGAGAGAAAGTTTTCCCGAAATTATCGGCTGGGTCTGCTTTTCGGCTTGTTTGCGACCTTCCCACTGTTTGTATGCCGATTCCCGTGACAGCGTCGCCTCATTAGTGAACTCCTCTTTGCTGACGCAGCCGGAAAGCGAAATCGCGGATAGTAAAAAGCACAGGATTAGATTGTTTGCCTGTTTCATTTCTTGTCCCCTTTGGCGTAAGCCCTGATTCCGGCCGCCGAGAATTTGACTATATGGTTTATTGACTCGTCGATATTTATGGACGCGATTAAATGACCTTGTGCTCCTTCAAACAGCACCTTGACCTGCATAATGTGAACCAGTTGGCCGGTTAGTGAAAGGACACTCATCAGGGCATCGTGTTTATTGATGTTCGGACAAATAATCGCGATGGCATCTTCCATTGCGGTTAGTGTCGGGGCAGCCAGTTCATCGAGAAACATATTTTTTGGCAGCCGCTGCTCCGCCATTTCCCGAAATAAAAGCTGCAAAAATCGCTGGCTTTGCTGCGGGTCTGCAAACGGCTTGAGAAAATCAACCGAGTATGCGTAAAACAATTTTTCGAGCGTCGGTTTGCCCTTATCGCTCATAACGGTCTTGATAGCGTTAAGCCGGCTCTCACACATCTCACGAAGGCGCAATCGGAATAGCTCTTCGTAAAGCTCACGTTTGTCGCCGTAAAAGTAATTTATGGACGCGAGTCCGCGTCTTGCCTTTGTGGTAATATCTCGAATCGTGGTTCCATCAAAACCTTTTTGGGCGAATAATTCTTCCGCGGCTTCCAGCAGCCGCTTTCGTGTTATTCGGGCCTCTTTTGTCTGGGTGTTTTTGTCATCTAAACTATTCATACTCATCTCCTTGAACCAGCCGTTTTAATCGCTTGCATAAAGCGCTTCTTTTATACAAAGTATAAAACATTTGTATCAAACAGTTGTATGAAACATTTGTTTTGGACATTAGGTTAATGATACAAAAGCCAAAAAGGCGCATTATTGAAGTTTTAATAAGGTTTTATATGGCTTGCTTGGCAAATAGAGGGGGCAAAAACACCTGTATTTTTCTCGAAAAATTGGCCTGTTTTTGGCTGAAAATGGGGTGGTTTTTGGCATTAAAACAGGGCTGTTTTGCAGGGGTAAAACAGGGTATGTCAAAAGGCGGATGCGGCGATTATAATGGCGGAGGATTTGTGAATAGACATGGATTATTCGGTGAGGTAGATGATGAGGCGAGGTTCTTTTGTCCCGCGAAATGCCTTCACATTAGTCGAGCTTTTAGTCGTGATAGCGATAATAGCGCTTCTGATGGGGATTCTATTGCCTGCGCTGAACAAGGCGAGACAGCAAGCGAAGGCAATTGTTTGCAAGAGCAATCTGAAGCAGATTGGCCTTGCGGCAAATTTCTACGCCGAGGCGTGGAACTTTTTTATCCCGCGCGGAACCAGTGGGTTGAGTAAGACCTGGTTTCAGTTATTTATGCCGTATCTGTCGGAGCGCTCGATAGGCAACGACTACCGCAATGTCAGGATGTATCGCTGTCCGGGCTATCCCAACAAGAATCAAACGGTTTGCTTTGTGGTTAATGGCTGGGAGTTTTCCGGTCCGGGCGACACAAGCGGGCACGCCGTAGATAATCCGACAAGAATATTCGGGCTTAAAAAATTAGACACCAAAATTTACCTGGCGGACAACGAAGATGGCCCGGGGCGTAACATCTTAACACAAGAAGGGGATCCGGGATGGGATATGTGCGATGTGTGGAGTATCGTTCACCTGGCGAATGATACCAGTACGCCGGACAACAGACGGGTCGCGAGAACCCGGCACAGTCAGGGCGGGGCTAGGCCGGGATGCAACTATTTGTTTCTCGACTGGCACGTCGAATGGATAATGGCGGATAATGTCACCTACAAATCGTGGAGATTCGAATACGACTTCTAAGGTTATTGACAGTGGGCAACGGTCCTATGTTCAGGATTTGCGCAGCGCCCTGTCAAGGTCGGCGATGAGGTCGTCGGTGTCTTCGATGCCCACGGCCAGCCGGAACAGCGTGTCGGTAATCCCCAGTTTGTAGCGTTCCTTTCTGCTGTAGTCGTAATAGCTGACAAGGGCGGGATGTGTGATGAGGGATTCTACACCGCCGAGTGATGGCCCGATGTTAATCAGTTTCAGCCGGTCGAGCAGCCGTTTGGAGTCGGTCAAAGTCCCCTTAATCTCAAACGAAACCACGCCGCCGCCGCCTTCCATCTGCTGCGTCGCGATCTCGTAGTGCCGATGACTGGGCAGGAAGGGATAGTAAACCCTTCTTATGGCGGGATGCGCCTCGAGCCATTCCGCTATTCGCAAAGCGGATTCGTTCTGATGGCGGACACGAAGCGGGAACGTCTTTAGCCCTCGCAAAAGCATATAGCAGCAGTGCGGGTCGATAGTACCTCCCATCGATTTGTGAAGGTCGCGAATTTTTTCGATGAGTTCCTGCTTGCCCAAAACCGCGCCTGCGAGAATATCGTTGTGGCCCGCTAAGTATTTGGTGCAGCTTTGCAGGACCAAATCCATACCGAATTCGATGGGCCTCTGGTTGTAAGGCGTGGCGAAAGTCGAGTCGATGAGCGTGAGGATTTTGTGTTTGTCGGCTATTTTCTTGATTTTCACAAGGTCGAAGATGTTCAGATACGGATTAGTGGGCGATTCGGAAAAGATGAAGCGGGTGTTTTTCCTGATGGCCTTGTCGATAACGTCATAGTCGCCGAATGCGACAATCGTGCAGTCAATCGCGAACTGCTTTAGATACGACTTGCAGAACTCCAGCGTCTTTTTATAGCTGTCGTCGGTGATGACAATGTGGTCGCCTGAATGCACAAGCGACAAAATGGTGGTGGTGATTGCGCTCATCCCCGATGAAAAGACCACGCAGTCCTCTGCGCCTTCGAGGTCGGCCAAGCGCTGCTCGGCGATTTTGGCGGTCGGGTTGCCGTATCGGCCGTATTCGTAATGTGCCTTGCCCTTCTTGGTGTAATCCTCGATTGCCTTGCTGTTTTTGAAGGTAAATGTGGCGGTCTGGACGATGGGCGTCATCAGCGAGTCGGCGTATTTCCGCCTCGGTTCTCCCGCGTGAATCGCCCTTGTTGCCATCGACGCCCGGCTATGAAGTTTTTTCGCTTTTTTCGATACGTCAGCCATATTGTTTTCCTTATTTCGACTTTGCTCGGGATAGTAGAACCATTTGCAGTTCAAGATGACTTGTTTATCCGAAAAGGGAGTCGGCTTCAAGTGATTTTTGGTCGGGCTTAATTATTGTAGATGCTGGCGAGGTAGATGAAGAAAATGAAAAGCGCGGCGAAGCAGGCAATCGGGATAAGATAGATGAAGGTATGGGTAGGGAGGGCAAAGGCAATCGCCGTCGCAACGGCTGTCGCGGTAATACCGATTTTGCTCGATATAATGGCAATCAGTGACGCGGTGAAGCCCACTTCCAGAGATGATGCGGTAATAGTAGCGGAAGATGCCGCCTTGGCGGAGGTCGTAACGACGCCGAACAGGGCAAGGGCGATGAGGAAGTAGTATTTGCCGAAACCCTGCATAGCGAGTTCTCTCCGCAGTGATGTCTTTGCGCGGAAAAACATCACCCTTGAACGCAATTCGGAGCAGTTCATCACCGTGCCTATTTGGGCGTAATCCATGTTCTCGAAACAGCGAAGGATGAGAATGTTACGGTATTTCAGCTTTAGTCGTTTCATCGCCATAAAGACCGCGTCGGATAGTTCTTTTCGCAGAAGCTCAGTCAGCCCGTCGTTAAAATCAGTGCTGACGCGGTTATGGATATACAGCCGTTCGTTTTCGGACAGCTCAACGGTTTTTCTGCGGTTCAGGTCCCGGTAGTAATGCTGGACATTGCCCATCGCTGTTCTGAAGAGCCACCCCCAGAAATGCTCCACGTGTTCGAGTTGGTTTATTGACTGGACCATAAATAGTATTGTCTCCTGCAGGATATCCTGCGTGATGGTCTGGTCGAGCGTGAGCCGGTAGATGTAGGCATAAAGTCGCTCACTGGCCAGCTCGGCAAGCCGGTTCATACTATCCTTGTTGCCCAGTTTGGCCTCGTGAATCAGCCCTGGGCTTACATTTTGCAGCACTGTCGCCATACGTCTATCCTGCATATATTGTCCATAAAGGGCGGGGTTTGTTACACATTTTTTTACGATTTTTTCAAAAAACTGAGAAATTCCGCAAAATTCCTGTAACGCAATGGGAGGTTCTCGGACTTATCTTATAGAAGCGGCTGTCCACACCCAGGTCTGCTTCCAAATTTATCGCCAGTTTCGGCGACCAGCGAATAAATGGTGAGAACCCGCTGCGACTCGACGGTTCCCGCCGAGGTCGAAGGAAGGGTCGGCGTGACTCGATATGGTATCGGGGGCGGACACAGCCGGCCCTTCCGTTTTTTTGTAAAATCCCCAAAAACTCATACGTGGTTAATGCCGGCCTTTAGTGGTTGCGTTCTGTGTCGCGGTTACTATAATTATCGCCATTTAGAATTGTGCGCATTTTAGGAGACGGAAAATATGCACGGCATTCAATTGGGTTCCATCGATTATTTGCTGCTGTTTATTTATTTTGCCTTCGTGCTGGGAATCGGCTTCGCGCTGAAGCGATACACCAAAACCAGCACGGATTTCTTTCTCTCAGGCAGGTCGATTCCCGCTTGGATTACGGGGCTTGCCTTCATATCCGCCAATCTCGGGGCGCAGGAAGTTATCGGAATGGGCGCATCCGGCGCGAAATACGGCATTATGACCAGCCATTTTTACTGGGTGGGCGCTATCCCGGCGATGGTGTTCGTGGGCGTTTTTATGATGCCTTTCTACTATGGCTCAAAGGCGCGTTCGGTGCCTGAATATCTCAAGCTTCGCTTCGATGAGAAGACCCGCGCCTTCAACGCCGCATCATTTGCGGTTATGACTGTTTTCTCGTCCGGCATCTCGATGCACGTCCTTGCAAAGCTTCTCGAACAAATCCTCGGCTTCAACTATCACCTCTGCATTATCGTTTCAGCGGCCATTGTGCTGATTTACATCTTCCTTGGTGGCCTGACCTCCGCAATCTACAACGAGGTCTTGCAGTTCTTCCTCATTGTCCTCGGTTTTTGCCCACTCGTATTCCTTGGTCTCAAAAGCGTCGGCGGCTGGGACGGACTTGTCGCTAAGCTTAACACCGTGGCGACCAGCGCAACCAACCCGGCAGGAAAGGCATTCGCACCCGGTGCTTGGACGCACTCTTGGGCAAATATGAATTCGCCGAATGCCAACCCGATGGGCGTCGAATGGTTCGGAATGGTGATGGGGCTGGGCTTTGTTCTTTCATTTGGCTACTGGTGCACGGACTTCCTCGTTGTGCAAAGGGCTATGGCGGCTAACTCAATGTCCGCCGCTCGACGCACGCCTCTGATTGCCGCTTTCCCGAAAATGCTTTTTCCGGCACTGGTGATTCTGCCCGGTATGATTGCCATCGCCCTGCATCAGGACGGGGGCACGTTCCTGCCAAAAGACGCAAGCGGTAACGTGGATTACAATATGGCGGTGCCGGCAATGCTCGCCAAATTCCTCCCGCCGGGCCTTCTCGGTATCGGCATCACAGCCCTTATGGCGTCGTTTATGTCGGGTATGGCGGGCAACGTCACGGCCTTCAATACCGTCTGGACTTATGACCTCTATCAAAGCTACATCAAGCCCGGACAATCCGACCAGCATTATCTGCGTATGGGCCACATCATCACGGTCGTCGGCATCCTGTTAAGTATCGCCTGTGCTTATGTCGCAAGCGCCTTCAATAACATTATGGATATGCTCCAGCTTGTCTTCGGCTTTGTCAACGCGCCGCTGTTCGCGACGTTCCTTCTCGGAATGTTCTGGCGCAGAGCCACCGGCCACGGCGCATTCTTCGGCCTGCTTTCAGGAACCCTCGCCGCGGCGCTTCACCACGGCCTGACTCTGCCGGTTGGCGCGACTATGGGAATCAAAGGCGGCTGGCTCTGCGGCGGGCACGTCCTGCATACCTACCCCGTTGATATGGCACAGAACTTCTGGGCTGCGATTTACGCCTGGAGCGCCTGCTTTGTCGTTACTATCGTCGTTTCGCTGATAACGGCAAAGAACAAATCCGACGACGAATTGCGAGGCCTGGTTTATTCGCTGACCCCGCGCATCAAAGAGCAGGGCATTGTCTGGTATAAACAGCCGGCGGTCCTTGGCGTTATTGTGTTGATAGCCGCCATAGCCCTCAATATTATCTTTTGGTAATGGAGAAAAATATGAGCGACGGAATGAGACTTGACGTTCGACTCCCCATAGGCGGGATGTTTACTTTAATCGGGGCGATAATCGCTGTTTACGGCCGGTTTTCTGACCCGGCTATTTATGAGCGCTCACTTGGTATCAACATTAACTTTTGGTGGGGGCTTGTGATGTTCGCCTTCGGTGCGTTTATGCTGATTATGGCGTGGCGGGCAGCCAAAAAGAAGCGGTAATAGTTCTCGTTAAGAGAAGATAATCAATGACAATCGGCTGGTTTGCGATTGCATACCGGCCGATTTTTTTATACCCTCTTGGAGTTGCTAATTAAGAGCATATAACATAATGAAAAAGATACGGATAGACACTATAAATATTAGACACGGATTAACACTGATTTGCACTGTTTTTTTTATTCATTTCTCTGTGTCCTCCGTGTGCTCTGTGGCTAAAAAAACTCTGTGGCTTTAAGGACAATCGATTATGACCGAAGGACAACCAATTTTACAAACCAATCCCGGCCAGGGTGCCGCGGCAGCCGAACCATTGGCCGCGCCGAGCCATAACCCAAAAGGGCCGTTCGAGGCAACTGTAGTATTCAATAAGCCCCTGCATCAGAAGTTCTATCGGCTTGGTCTGCAATTTGCCGGCCCAGGTGCAGAGGCGTTCGCCAAAACAAGGCCCGGCCAGTTCGCCCAGTTTGACCTTTCGAACGTCGCGTTGCCCGCGACAGAGGCGATACCGGAAGATTTGCAGGACGCCGCGGCAAGGCAGATACTTTTGCGCAGGCCGTTCAGCTTCGCCCGCGTCGCCAAAGAAGTGATTCCCTCAACTCATCCCGTGACAGGCCACTCGATTCATCCGGCTGTACCAAAAACAGCTCCGCACGGAACAGGCAAAATAATCGTCGAGGTCGTCTATTGCGTGCTCGGCCCCGCAACCCTGCGTATGACGACGCTGGCCAGGGGCAACTCAATCAATATCATCGGGCCTCTGGGCAATGGCTTCACCGTCCCGGCGGGCAAGAAGCGTGCGATATTGGTCGCGGGCGGTATGGGTTCGCCTCCTTTGGAGCATCTTGCGCAGGTGCTTACCTCGGAACACCCGACTATGGATGCGATTGCATTCGCCGGCGCAAAGACAAAAGAGGATTTGCCTTTTGAAAAACCCCTCGATAATCTTTCGCGGGAGATTGGTTTCTGGCTCAAAGAGTTCGGCAGATACAGCATTAGCTCATTCGTCGCCACAGACGATGGCTCCGCGGGCTTTAAGGGTTTTGTCAGCACTTGCATTTTGGACTGGCTTTCGCAGCTTTCGCAGAACAGCATCAGTTTCAATCCCGCTGAGGCGATTATCTATGCCTGCGGCCCACGGTCTATGCTGGCGAGTATCGCCAAGTTTGCCCGCGATAAAAAAATCGACTGCCAGGTTAGTATGGAAGAGATGATGGCCTGCGGCATCGGCCTCTGTCAGAGCTGCGTCGTCAAATGTGTAGCCCCCGTAGGGGGCGGAATCCCCGCAGGGGACAAAGCCGATGGCCCCGGCGAAACATATAAACTCTGCTGCAAAGACGGCCCCGTCTTCGATGCAAAAGACGTCATCTTTTAGTGTGAAATGAAACGCGAATACTGGAACAATCTTGCGTGTTGCTACGAAGACGAAATTTTCAGCGTGCTGCATTACGACCGAAAACAACTGGTCCTGCGGCAGATTCGCAAATTAGGGGCCCCGGGGAAAATCGCGGGCGATTACGGTTGTGGAATAGGACACTTTCTCCCGTATCTTTCTGCGAGTTTCCAGAAGGTATTCGCCATAGACATCTCACGCGACTTAATCACCAGGGCCAAAAAGAAATGCTCGCACCTGACAAACGTCTCGTATATTACGGCCGACCTCGCCGCCAACGGCCTTCGGCTCGCGAATACCCATTTTATCCTCAGCGTAAACACGCTCATTATGCCCTCGCTGGCCGCCCGGCTGCGCATTCTCGACGTTATGGCCGGCCACATCCTTAAAAATGGGCACCTGGTACTCGTTGTCCCCTCGCTGGAGTCGGCCATGCTGACCGATTTTTGCCTCATCCAGGCGAATCTGCGTAACGGCTTCAGTCCCGCATCGGCCGTACGTGCCGGCTTTGAAAAAAACGGCCACTATCATCTGCGCCAGGGTATTGTCCCCATCGATAATGTCCCTACCAAGCACTACCTCAAAGAGGAGCTTGTCGCTCTGCTTGAGCGAAGGAACCTGCGCGTTATTAAAATCAGTAAAATCGAGTACCCGTGGAATACCGAGTTAGATTCTCCTCCCCGCTGGATGAAAGCTCCCTTCCCTTGGGACTGGTTGATTGTTGCTCAGAAAACCACGGATTAGACGGGTTCTGTCAACTATCTACTTTCGACTGCTCTAATTTCTCGCGAAGCGTGCCCATGGGATTGGTTAATCACTGCTCAAAAGACAAAGTAACTCTAACAAAACCACAGATTCTCACGGATTACGTTAATTTCAACTGCTCTACTGCCTGCCCTGCGTAGCTCTCCGAGCGAAGTAGGGCTCGAATGCTCTAATTTCTCGCGTAGCGCCCTCTTGGGACTGGCTCGTCGTTGCCCGGAAAATAAAATAACGGCGGATTAACACTGTTTCCTTAAAAATAATTAGCCCCGCCATCTCCGCATTTTGGCGGGCCTGTCCACCGTAATTTTAATGAAGGTGGATGGCGGGGTTCTCTTTACTAAAAACTTAACACTCAAACCCATTTTTGAGTCCTCGTCACATTTTACTTTTTCAGAATTGCTGTGATTGCCAAACCTAAGACGCCAAGAGACATAGTAATCATGATTCCTATGATCCATTTGCTGTAACTCGTGATCGACTCGAACTGCTCACGTGTGGTTTTCATGTCATTTTGTAGATTAACGATATCCTTTTTCATTAAGGGAAGAGTAATGGCTGCATCCGGATTATCGAAAAGGAGTTGCCGAAGTGAGTTGAAGTCCTGTTCGATCTCATCTGTTCTCGACTCCAGTTTCGCCATCTGCGCCTCGTCAAGAACTTTTGGTCGAGTATCCTCCGAGGCAATTACTGCACTATCTCGGGGGTTGGAGCTTCCAGATTGATGCTTTTCTACGCTTAGCCCAGATGAGGCAAGGTGACACCCACCGATGACGAGCAGGCAAATAAAGAAAGGCGAAAACCGATGCTTCCACACCGCGTTCATACACACCCTTACCTTTCAGCGACAAACTCGCTCAAAAAGTCTAAGTGTTTTTTACAGGCGTGCTAAAGAACGCGTTTTAAAGACTTTCATTATTACGTTGCGCCTATAGCACTCCCTGCTAAACGTACCTGCTTTTCATCACCGAACCTCCCAATAGTTTGGCCCAACAAAATATCGTTGAGCTGTCATTTACATTATATCGTATTAGTCCTATAATTTCAAGAGGATTTCCTTATTGCGAGGGGGATACCCCAAAAATTTCGTCCCTTCGGATGCAAAAGAAATAAATCATGGACTACAAAGAGCGTTCATAACTTACGTTTGTAGCTAATGTTAAAGCAAGGTTTGCTATATGGCAGGTAAGGTTGTCAAATCTCAAAAAAATTCTTTGAACAAGCAGGGAAAGTTCTTGATATAATAAATGTATGAAGTTAAAATGCCCTTCATAATTAGGGTTAGAAGAACTCTGCGAAATTGTGCAAACGGTAGCAGCGCGGTTATATTTGTAACGGAAATGGAGGCCATCAAGGATGGTAACGGGCTTCACGATTGGCGCTGAAGTGGGGGTGTGTAAAATCAAGTAATTTTAATATAATTGTCATTATTACGTTGCGCCTTTTGGCGCATGGTGTTTGGCTTTTGCCAAACACCTTTTTTTTAACTTGGATATAGTCAATGTTTTATCACCAGTGCATTTATTCTTGCCTTTGACGCCCTTACCATATATTCCATCTTCCCATCGGGGTTTTTTTCTCGCGTCCTCACTAGAAATAAAACAAGTTGTGATGTCTTTATTTCCCTTTTCTACAAAAAAGACCGTCCCTGAGTTACATTCGCCAAGTGGCTAACCCGTTACTTGACACGTTTTTTCGATACCTTTTGTTTTGCTCCTATTTTTCTAAGCATATGTCCTTCCGCTTGGAGATAGTCCGGGAGCAAAAGATCCTCGGATTTGACGGCCTTATATAGTGCAAGAAACCAATCATAAGTTTCGGCAAATTTTGGATATGTCCTTTTGAGTTCCTTTACTCTTTCCGTTGCGGATAAACCCCAGATAATGTTGAAGGGGTTTACAATCCATTGTCCGTCATAGAAAATAATTGTGCGTTCGAAATTAGAAATGGCACCGTTGTAAACAAGTTGGCTGGGAACTGCACTTGGATGAATCACTATGCAGGGCTTTTTGATGGTTTTCTCTGTCTTGATCGCATTCACAAGCGGTTCGCTGACAATATAGAGATTGCCGTCATGATTAAGCTCTTGATGGCGGCCTGCTGCAATTGCTCCTCGGTACAGCCAACTGCAGGACCATAATATCCCTTGTTGAGCATAGTGGGCGGTTTCGATAACTGCCGAAGGGTCTTTGCCTGTGATATAAATTGAATCTGATATCATCCGGATGGTTGCATTTAAAATCTTTGATGAATTAAGACAGCCCATGTGATTAATGAGCATATCATAATCTTTTCGCGCTCTTTCGAAATCATCTTGAACTTTTTGACCAAAGCCGAGAATATCAATGAACGCAACAAAGAACATTTCCGGTTTTATTTTGCTGAAATCCAAAGTGCTTGGTTGACGCGATTTGCCTCGTGTTTGGTTCATGTCTCCTGTTCTGTTCTTCATCTAATATCTATTCTACCTTAATCTTCCGGCTTATCTTGTCGCCTAACGCATTTTTAGATCATTCATTTGTTTAGCAGAATGTCCCGGATGCTTTTTAACACTTGATCCAGTTTGATCCTCTTTTTCTTAATCATCGCATCTGTCCAAACATCGGGGTTCATCCAGTAGTTTCCCTTTGCAAAGCACCGGCCTGCAAAGTCCATATCTATCTCACGCAGGGGAACACTGGCATGATGCCAAAGCTTTGCGATCGCGTATTCTTTCTTCCGGTTTCGACGTTTTCCCGAATGAAGTGTTTCAATATACGACTTAGTCTCGTTTAGTGCTGTGTATAGGGCGAAAAGCGCCTGATCTGTTCTCTCGTCCCTGAGTTTCCTGCCTGTTCTGATCCGATCAAGCCATTTTAAGCAGCCGTCGAATATTCCAAATGCGACCTGAGATAATGGCATAATTTACCCTCACGATTGAATTTGCATTTCTACTTTATCGTTCCTTCTTATTTTGCCTGCCCCGGCATAGCCGAAGGCGAAGCCAGGTTGCCCGCTTTATAGCCAATTGCCGTCCTGTTTGTCAAGCCTGTCCGGCGAAGCGTAAGCGAAGTCGGAAGAAATTATCATGAAATCCCTCTTCCTCAACTCAAAACTCAACACTCAAAACTAAAAACTGCCCGCTGTCCGCTGAACGCTACTCTTTTATAATGACGTTTCCGCTGCCGGAAGTGATTCTGCCAATCTTATAGACCTTCTCGCCATAGCTCGTCAATTTTTCGGCAATTGAGTTGGCGAAATCCTCCGCGACGACAAGAACATAGCCAATCCCCATATTAAAGACGCGGAACATCTCTTCTTCTTCAACCGGGCCTTTTTCGGCTAAGAATTTGAAAATCGCCGGCAGTGGCCAGCTATCTTTTTTCAAAACTGCGTCGCAATTGCGTGGGAGAACGCGAGGGATATTGCCGGGCAATCCTGCGCCCGTGATATGTGCCATACCGTGAATGACCTTTTTGACCTTGTATTGTGAAAGCAGTTTGATAATCGGCCTGACGTAAATCTTCGTCGGCTCAAGCAGAACGTCGCCAAGAATCCTGCCATCGAGTTCGGGGATATTATCCGTCGGCTGGAAATTGTTGGTCTTGAAGCAGATATTGCGTGCAAGGGCATAGCCATTGCTGTGCAGGCCGCTTGACGCGAGACCGAGTATGACGTCGCCCTTGCCGACCTGTTTGGTGCCGGAGATGATTTTTTTCCGCTCGACTACTCCCACCGCGAAGCCCGCCATATCGAAATCGTCCGTTTTATATGTATCGGGCATCTCGGCCGTCTCGCCGCCAATCAACGAACAATCCGCGATTCGGCAGCCCTTCGCGACGCCCTTGACCATTTCCGCCACGACGTGCGGGTCGAGCTTATTGAGCGCGATATAATCTAAGAAGAATAATGGCTCCGCCCCTAACACTAACATATCGTTGACGCTCATCGCGACCAAATCAATCCCCACGGTGTCGAAGCGGTTCATTGTTGAGGCCAGCAGGACTTTGCTGCCTACGCCGTCGGTGCAGGCGACAAGCACCGGGCTTTTGTAGTTTCTCTTGAACAGCCGTTCATCGTAATCTAAGCGGAATAGTCCCGCGAACCCGCCCTTGAGCGCCATCACTCGCGGGCTGAACGTGCTCGCGATGTGCGGGTAAATAAGGTCTTCCATCTCGTCGCTGGCGTCGATGTTGACGCCGGAACTTGCGTATGTAATTGGCTTACCCATTCGTTCTTCCGTATTGAACTATTGAGCGTCTTCGAACATTCTCAACTGGTAGTGTTCGAGGGCGAATTTTGTCATAGCGACGTCAACCGGTATTCTGTATTTTCCCGCCCAGCACGCCGTGCAATAATGGTCTGGCGGTAAAGTCGCGCAGGATAATAAGCCCTCGAGGGACATATAACCAAGCGATTCGACTTCGAGGAACTCGCGTATTTGTTCGAGCGTCCGGTTGTTGGCGATAAGCTCTTCTTTGGTCGGGAAGTCAATGCCGTAGAAACAGGGAAAACGAATCGGCGGGCAACTCACCCGCATATGAATCTCTTTTGCGCCTGCGTCGCGGAACGCCTTGATTTTGCCTTTGGTGGTGGTCCCGCGGACGACGGAATCATCGATGACGACGATGCGTTTACCTTTTATAACTTCCCTGATTGGCGCAAGCTTAATTTTTACAGTAAGCTCTCGCGTATTCTGGTCGGGCGAGATAAACGTCCTGCCGACGTAATGGCTTCTCACCATACCCATATCGAACGGGATTCCTGATTTTTCAGCAAAGCCGATGGCTGCGGATGTGCCGGAGTCGGGAATCGGGACGACGATGTCGGCTTTTACGGGATGCTCGACGGCTAATTGTCGGCCGAGTTTTTTCCGAAATTCGTAAACGTTCTCGCCAAATATGTTGCTGTTTGGCTTTGCGAAATAGACGTGCTCGAAAAGGCAGTGGGCGGGCTTGATAGTGCCCGGTTTTATGAAAAATCGACTGGACAGGCCTTTTTTGTCGAGCGTAACGATTTCGCCCGGCTCAACTTCGCGGATGAATTTTGCGTCGATGGCGTCGAGTGCGCAGGTTTCGCTCGCAACGACATACGCGCCGGCGTCGGTTTGGCCGATGCACAGAGGCCGAATGCCATAAGGGTCGCGCGCCGCCTCGATGCGGTCGGGGAAAAGGAATAATAACGAGTATGCGCCCTGTAAATGATTGAGGACGTGGCCCAGCGGGTCGGGTTTGGAGACGTGGGTGGGTTTGGCTAAAAGATGGGCGATTATTTCTGTGTCGGTTGTGGATTTGAATATGCTGCCGTATGCCTCGTATTCGTCGCGGAGTAACCCCGCGTTTATGAGGTTGCCGTTGTGGGCGATGGCGACCTGGCCTCGTGAGTATTCGACGAAAAACGGCTGGCTGTTGGCCGCCTTGGATGAGCCGGTCGTCGAGTAGCGGACGTGGCCTATGGCGATGGGGTTGGCTAAGTTTTCCATTATGCCCGTGCCCGTGCGGAAGACCCGCTGGACGTTGCCCATTGCCGTATAGCAGTTGATTGTTTCGCCGTTGCTCGAGGCGATGCCCGCGGATTCCTGCCCGCGGTGCTGCAGGGCGAAAATCCCGTAGTATGTTTTCTGCACGGCTTCCGGGTCGCCGAATATCCCGAACAGACCGCAGTTTTCTTTCTTATCGCACGCAGAATCCGCTTGTGGTTCGACAGGCTCACCATTTGGTGGTTCGACTCCTTCGACAAGCTCAGGATTAACATGCTCACCGCTTAGTGGTTCGACAGGCTCACCATCAAAAGGCGGACAGTGTTCGCTTTCGTAAGGCATCAAGATTTACCCCTGGATACCGCCCCCACCTCGCCGGCAGGCAAGGGTTTGGCGGTAAAAGAATAGTTTAGTCGCACCCGGACTTTAAGTCAAGCGTTATGCCGACTGGAAAACCGTATTGTATCCGGCAACCTTTACTATACGCTGAAAAGGGGCTTTTGTTTATAGCCATGGGTTACACCCGCTCTTGGCGAAGTCTCGCCTTCAGCGGACGGATTTGAACGCGAAGCACGGGCATGGCAAAATAGGCAATAAGTCGAAACTTCGTTTTAGGTTATCGCCAGTTTTGGGGACGCTTGATTATTGTGTTCCCGATTTTAACTTCATCAGGAAACTGGCAATCCCTAAGTAATCCTTCTGACATCTTGCGTCTGAAACCGGCATTTTGACGCAGTTCAAAACTGGAACTGCCGATTGGAAACATTACGCCTATTTCCTTATCTGGTGCGTGATGCTGAACCGATTTGATTACAGGCAGCAAATCACTGTCAGCGGAAATAATAATGGCTTTATCGTACAAGTTATCGACGGCATCACCCAGTATTTTCAATGCTATATTTACATCGGTCTGTTTTTCTTCATGGGTTTTGAAATACTGTTGGCACTTGTGGCATTTAATATGTTTATCTAAGAAGCGGCCGTGAATAATCTCCACTCCCACGTTTCTCAAAGCGCTTATATACATCTTGTGCCGCTCAACGTTTTCAGGATGCCATTTTACAAAAGTAGTAAAATAGAAGATGCCTGCAATCGTGTCATTTGCGTAAATCGCGGACTCAGCGAGTTTACGATAATTGAGCCATTTGTATTTGTGGTAAGCGGGATTTTTCTGCAGGGCGTAATAAACGTTAAATCCGTCTATGTAGAAACAATATCGGCTCATCCTTGAATCCTTAAATAAAAAAACCCAAGCGTCCGAAGAAGCCTGGGGCCTGATAGTTTCCTATCAGGGATGTACATATATTATCGTATATAAAGGCCTTTTGTTCAATAGCATTTTTTCGAATTTTTTAAGAAATTCCATAAGCCCTTCGTTTCCTTAGTGTTACCGCACCCAAAGACCGAGCAAAAAGACCGCGGCGGGTAAATTTCGCGTCAATTGCGGATTCTTAAAATACTTGTTTTCTTTCCAGTTTAACAATATACTCGTCTCTTTAAGGCCGGAAGAGATTCGCACCTTTGCCCTGCAACTTTGCCGTCCGGAAGATGGACCTTGACTCGTTTTATACAGACTGTATAGATATCGTTCGTTAAAAAGAGAGGATTAATATGGCTGACTCTATTCCCATTGGCAAAAGCCAGTCTATCCGCGAGTGCGGATATGATGAGGTCTGGCTTCATAATCAAATCATCGAAAATCCAAATTGCCTGCAACTCGGTGACCTTGAATTTATTCGTCGAGAACGTCGGCAAGCAAGCGGTGGTCGGCTTGATATTCTTTTAAAGGATCCCGAAGACGATACCATGTACGAGGTTGAAGTTATGCTTGGGGAAACGGACGAAACGCATATCATTCGTACGATCGAGTATTGGGACAACGAGAAGCGAAAGTGGCCGCAGAGAGAGCACTTTGCTGTTCTTGTTGCAGAAACCATCACGCGACGATTTTTTAACGTTATTCAGCTTTTGAGCTATAATATTCCAATCATCGCTATTCAGGTCAATATAGTCGAAGCCGATGGGAAAAAGATTCTTCATTTTTCAAAAGTTCTGAATACGTATGAGGAGCCAGAAGATGAAGTTAGTAATAGTGGCCGTGAATATAAAGCTGAGTTCTGGCAGGAGAAATCGGTGTGGACGCTCGACACAGCCAAGGCACTTTTAGATGTAACACGAACCGCTTTTCCAGAGGCATCACTGAACTTCGTAAAGAACTACATCGGGATAAATGTGAACGGGAACAACTACATGTGGCTGAAAAAGCGAAGCAACGATCGATGTCTTCTCAATTTCTGGTTAACAGAACATCAACTGCCCGATGCAATTGCCTTGCTTGACGAAGCAGGCATTGCGTACACAAAGAAAAATCAAACGCTTCGCATCACGACAGATAAAGCGGCAATTACCTCGAAGGCGGATACCTTTGCGAAGATTGCTGACCTTGTCAAAAAGTCATGGAAAGAATAACACAGCGAACAACTGCCTTCGGCGGGTAAATGTTTGTATCGTAATGGAAATAAGTATGGCGTCCCCGGATTCGTTTTGCAGATTTGCAGGAGAAAATGAGACATGAAGGAAACAATCATTGATATTCGTCAAAAGATTTCAAATTTATCCTACAAAAATGAGGAGCACGTTCGTTTATCTTTGGTTTCGAGATTGCTGCAAGGATTGGGGTGGAACATATGGGACCCATGCGAGGTCAACTCTGAATACAATGCAACACCCAATGAAGATAGCACACGAGTCGATATGGCTCTTTTTTTAACGCCACGGCGACCGGATGTATTTATTGAAGTTAAGGCTGTAGGTAAAATTTCGAGTGATTCCCTACAAAAATTAGAACGCCAATTACGGGATTACAATAGAGACAACACGGCTTCATTCAGCATAATAACTGACGGACAAATATGGCGGTTTTATCTATCACAAAGCGGAGGGAAATTTTCAGATAAATGTTTTAAGGTGGTCGATTTATTGAACGATGATTTGGACGGCATTGATGTTTCGCTGTCAACATTTCTCAAGAAATCTGAAATTGAAAACGGCAATGCTCTCCGTGAAGCACAGAAATATTTACGCTTAACCGAAAAACAAAGAGTAATGGAAGATTTTCTCCCTAGAGCAAAAGGGATGATTTTAGAACCACCATACAAGAGTTTACCAGAGGCGCTTATGGAGTTAGTAGCTGAGGAAGGCTTTACGATTAATGTTGAAGAAGCCCAAGAGTTTATCAAAACAACAGCGAATAAAACGCCCCTTCTCTCGCAACCACCTTTTGTTTCGCCAAAGAATGTTCTTAACAATAAATCACAAACAGATTACGTAGTATCTGCAGAGACACTATCTTTTCAGCCAGATAAGCCCCCTAATCTCCATCACGCAAAACTAATTGAAGCAAGGATTGGCTCGCAGATGGCGAACAAATGGAACAATTTACTAAGCTGTGCTATAAAAATAGCGATGGAGAAGCAAATGTCGATAAATGAATTACAAAGTATTTCTGTTCCGATCAAGGTAGGGCAGGTGAATACTGATGGTTATTCTCCTATGCCTGGAACCGGCGTTTCTTTCCAGAATGTTGATGCTAATCGTGCTTGGCAACTTACGCTTGCTTTAGTCAAGAAGCTTAATATTGCCGTATCCGTTAAATTTAAGTGGCGAGAAAAAGATGGCGCAGCCCATCCTGGTAAAGAAGGACTCCTTCAGTGGAAACCTTAGTGGAAATAATGGGGACAGCCATTTTTGCCCGTCCCTCGCTTTCGCGTTAACAGCTTTTTCTATAAGCACTTACAAATAACAAGGTGGCATTTTTCCGGTCATTTTTGATGTAACCCCTTCCAGTATAACGGCTTAAATTCTGGATACGAACGGTTGTTATCCATTTTCGCGCAAGTGTTTTTTGGCCAAATCCAGAATTCTTAAAATTTTTTCTATTCCTTTTTCCACAAGGACTTAAGTGCATTTCAGCCTATCCCCAAAACACGATTTTTCGTCAAAAGCGCGCAAGTTCGCGCCATATACAGAGGGACGCGCAAGGCGGTCGCCTTGCGAGAGAGTAGATAGGTGAACAGGTGAGCAGTTGAAAAGGAATTTAAGATTTGAGATTTGAGAGTAACCCGCGCAATAAATTGCGGGGCTAAATTTCGCTGCGAGAGGACAGGATACGATGCGGATTAAGTTTCCATTTTCATTCGAGCTGCCGAAATTCATTGAGCGATTCTGTGTGCGGATGATAGAGGCGTATCATTGCAAAATTCTCGGGCGGGATGTTCGAGTAATTGCACTGACCAGATTCAAATTCACGATTGTAGATTCGGAAGATTACGAGAGATTGAATAAATTCCGCTGGACCGCTTACCGGGGGGAACATTCATGGTACGCGACAAGACACAAAGTATTAAAAAAAGACGGCACAAACAGGGGGACAATCTGGATGCATCGAGAGCTGACCAAAGCCCCCAAAAACAGGGTGGTTGACCATTTCAATCAAAACGGTCTGGACAACAGAAAAGAAAACCTTCGAATAGCGACCAAGGCCCAGAATGCATATAACTGCAAAAAGAAATCGGGGCGTTATTCGTCGGAGTTCAAAGGGGTCTCCAAATCGGAGAATCGGTGGCATAGCAGAATATTTTTTAACGGCAGGCAAATTAATCTTGGCTATTTCGGCACCGAAATCGAGGCGGCGAAGGCGTATGACCGTGCCGCTATTAAATATCATGGAAAGTTTGCCTGCCTAAACTTCCCAGAATCAGCGTTCAGCGTGTAGCGTATAGCGGACAGGGGGGCTACGGAAAACTGGACCCCAGATCGTAGTCTGGGGTCTTCGCAATGCTACGAAGGATACATAAATTCGGGCATACGGCGGATTTTGCCTTTGCCATCGACGCAGGCAAGGACGCTTTCGGCCTCGGCTAACAGTTCGCCGGTGGAAGGGCGGATTAGCTTATAAGAATGCTCAACCTTGCTGGCGGTAACGTTTGTGCAGGTAGTTTCAAGATTAAGCTTTTCATCGTAAAAAGCGGGCCTGCGATACTTGATGCGCAGCTCGGCTATTACGAAAAAGACGCCCGCGGCTTCGAGGTCCTTGTAGGCCAGGCCATTGGCGCGAAGCAGTTCGGTTCGGCCCATCTCGAAATAGACGGGATAGACCGCGTGATGGACGACGCCGCCCTGGTCGGTTTCGCTGTATCGCGGCTGAATGGTTATCGTGCAGGATTTAATTTTTGTATGGTCTGGGAAAGTCATCAAGTTATCGTCCTGAGTATTCGTATATCGTATTTCCGAAGCGGGCTCTGCGCTCCGCTACGTGTCGTATATCGTATTTTGTAACGTCTGACGGACACAGAGGATACCAAAATCAGGACGGGTTTGTCAAAATATTCAATTGACTTTTGGGTGTTGTTGTGAGAAGATTACGGCCTTGTGTTTTAACGGAAATGTTCCGAATTTATACGCCACGAAAGGATATCCAAATGAGAATTAGCGTGAGAATGGTTTTATCGGGAGTTTGTTTGCTGGCTGTAATGGTCTTATATCTGGGCTGCCAGGAATCCAACGCACCGGCCACAAGCGTGAAAACTGAAGCTAAAGCAAAGCCGGCGGTCAAAGCGGAAGTTAAGGAAGCCAAACCTGAAGTAAAGCCGGAAGTCAAACCAGAGGCCAAAGCGGAGGTCCCGGAGACCAAGCCGGCAGCACCGGAGGCGAAAGTTATGGTTGCGGAGCCGAACGCGGGCAAGGTTGCCGCGGAGGATAACGGCATAGCGGCTACAGTCAACGGAATTGTCATTAAGGATGCTGATGTTGATGCGAAGGTAAGCACTTATATGGAGAGGATGGCCGCCCAGATTCCGCCGAATATGGTCGAGCAATATAGAACGCAAATTCGGGGCCAGGCGCTTGAAAGTATGATTGTAGAACAGCTTCTGGCTGAGCAGGTAAAGAAAATGGGCATTAGTATCACGGACAAAGACGTCAACGACAAGCTGAACGAAATCATAGCTGCCCAGCCGGGTGGTATGACAATGGAGTCGTTCAAGGCAATGCTGGCCGCACAGGGACAGTCGTTCGACGTGGTAAAAGGGCAGATTAAAAAGACGCTTGGTTACGAGAAGCTTCTCGGCATAGTCGAGGTTAATGATGCTGAAGCGAAGGCATTTTATGATGAAAACAAAGAAGATTTCAATAAGCCCGAGCAGGTCAAGGCCAGTCATATACTGGTAAAGGTTGCTCCGACAGCAACGCCTGAGGAAAAGACGGCGGCCAAAGCGAAGATAGACGGTTTGCTCAAACAGGTGAAGGGTGGCGGGGACTTCGCAGCGCTGGCTAAGGAGAATTCCGACGACCCAGGCTCGAAGATAATGGGCGGCGACCTCGGATTTTTCGATAGAAACACGATGGTCAAAGAGTTTGCCGACACGGCGTTTGCGATGAAGGTTGGACAGGTGAGCAACGTGGTCGAGACGCAGTACGGCTACCACATAATAAAGGTTACCGACCGCAAAGAGGGCGGCCTGACGTCATTCGACAAGGCAAAGGCGGATATCGTCAGATCGCTTCAGGACAAAAAGAAAAACGAGTTGTTCAGGCAGCTAATCGAGAAGGTAAAGGCAGGGGCCAAGATTGAGTATCCCCCCGGCAAAGAACCGAAGCCGAGGATGCCGATGATGCAGAGGCCGCCGAGACCAAATACGCCGGCACCCCAGACGCAGTCCGGGTCAGCGGCGCCAGCGCCGAAGTGAACCGGCTGATGTAAGCGTAAAATAAGCCGGGTTCCCGCAGTGAATGGGAACCCGGCTTTTTTATTGGCGTTTCGTTTTTTTATTTCAGCAGTGATGCGGGGTTGAGATTGGCGGATTCGATATTCTTGAAGTATTTCACGGTGCCGTATTTCAACTCTACGGCGGCATCTTCGTCACAGACAATGATTGCCTTGGGATGCAACTGAAGAACGCTGACCGTCCACAAATGATTTACGCCCTGGTCGATTGCGTGATGCAAAGCGCGTGCCTTGCTGTGGCCTGAGGCGATTATCAGTACCTCTCTTGAATCCATCACGGTAGCGACGTCGACGGTGAGCGCGGTTTGGGGGACTTTGTTTACGTCATCGTCAAAGAAGCGTGAGTTGGCGATGACGGTATCTTGTGTGAGGGTTTTGACGCGTGTTCGGCTTGCGAGCGATGAGCCGGGTTCATTGAAGGCGATGTGGCCGTCCGGGCCTACGCCTCCCATGAAAAGCTCGATGCCGCCGAGGCGCTTCATTTTTTTCTCATAACGTTCGCATTCGGCTTCGAGATTTTTGGCGTTGCCGTCGAGGATGTTGATATTTCCGGCGGGGATGTCGATATGGTTGAAAAAATTGTTCCGCATATAGTAATGATAGCTTGCGGGGTGTTCTTCGGGCAGGCCGACGTACTCATCCATATTAAAAGTGATAACGTTTTTGAACGTCACCTTCTTTGACGAGTTGAGCTTAATCAATTCTTTATACATCCCGAGCGGCGATGAACCGGTCGGCAGGCCGAGAAGGAAAGGTTTTGTTTTAGTCGGCCCGAAATCATTTATTTTTTTCGCGACGTAATGTGCCGCCCATTTTGAGGCGAGCTCGTAATCCGGTTGAATTATCACTCGCATAATATCTTCCTCACGAAGCCGAGTCGGTATTAACGTATTTTTTGCAATCGACGGACAAGCTCATCCGCCAGCCGGGATTTTTCATCGATATGCTGTTTGATTTCCCCGGCGACCGTATTTGTCTCGAATGCGCCGCGGACGTTAGCAAAGTCCGCGGTCCTTTCGGTGAAATTACCGTCGATACCGTAGCCGGCTTGGACGGTTTCAGCAAATTCCTTTTGGGTGTCAGCCAGGAGCATATTATCAAGCTCGACTATCGCGGATTTCCATTTGTTAATCATCTCAATAATGTCTTTGGTGCCAATCGCGTCGATGGTTTTGCCTAATCGCTGCTGGAGGACGTTTGCTGCCCAGGCCCATTCGTAGGCCGGGTAATTTTCATGCGCCGAGGTAAACGCCGCCGTTATCTGGTCGAGAGTTGCCAGTTTGCCGGCTTCGATGTCGTCGAGTATTTTGGCGATGGCTTCTTCCGGTGCGAACAATCCCGCCAAGTCAGCCCATTTGCCGGGTCCGATATCAGTTTGTGGTTTAAGCTCGGCCCGCAATTGCTGGATGTTTGTGAATTGTTTATCCTGAAGGCGGTGGATGAGGCAGTTGCCCAAGAATTTATCGATGCCGATTTCGTAAAGACGGAGACCTTTGTCTAAGGAGTCGTGTTTTATTTTGACGCCGTGATATATGAAATAGCCGGCTGTTTCGATTCCGGTGGCTTTTAGATTTCGCAAAATCTTGCAACTGTTGAGCATTTTCTGAATGGTGTAGGGGCTGAGCAGCTTGAAATTGATGAGGTCGAGCTTTTTGGGGTCTTTGCGATTGTCGCGTTTGGGCCATTTTTTGGCGTCGCGAACAGTTCCGACGCTTTTGAGGTTTACGGCCGGGACGAGAACGCTTTCATCTTCGTGCTCGATGAGGTATGAAAAGGGCAAATCGGAGGTGTCGGAGTTGCGGTAGTGTCTGCCCATAACGACGGTGAATGCGCCGACCTTCGCGGGCCAAAGCATATAGGAGTCGCTGGCGGTTTTTGAGCCGCGTTCGACGATGCCCTGATGGACGGGGCCGAGTTTGTACATATGGTTGCTCTGGTTTGTGCCAGAGCCGGCATTGAGAAAACTGAAAAGGCCGGCGATGAGCAGGGTTGATTTGTGGTGGGTAACGGTATAGGGGCCAGCGAAGATTGAGCAGGCCTCGCCGTGGAAGCCGACGCAGTTTGCGAAGAAGACAGAGTTTTCAGCGGAGTATTGCCTGCCAAGCTCTGTGGACTGACCTACGAAGCATTTGTAGAGTGAGACGCCCTCAGTGATTTTTGAGCCGGAGCAGACAATGAAGTCGCGTGCCAGGACGCCGGGTCCGATATAGACGGGGTCCTGTGGGCAACTGTTTATGGAGCCGTTTTCGAGTCGGCTGGCGGCCTCGATTGTTGCGGCGGGACCAATTTTTACGTTTTTGATGATTCGGCTGTTAAGGATTTTCACTCCCGCTCCAACAACACCCATCGATGAGGTAACGGAATCGACATACTGGCTAATCATCGCCCGCAGTTTTTCGATGAGCTTTGGCCTATGGCGATACAGGGCAATCACGTATCCCAGTTGAGCTGAAAGGTTGTCATATATAGGGATTTCCCTGCCGCCCGCTTCGTTTATGACGGCGACATCGGTTCCATTGCCGAAGCTTGTCTGGCCGTCGAGCGCCAGCAGGTCCACGTTTTCGATAATTACATCATCTTCGATTGTATAGTTAGCGATGTAGCTTTTGACCTGGTTTATATAGACGTTGTTGCCAATACAGCAGTTATGAATGGTGGCGTTGGAGATTCCCGAGGGCCTGGTAAGGCCGCCTTCAAAGCGGACGTCTTTCTGGAACAGTCCCAGTCGGACATCGCCTGAAAAGCCGGTTGTTTTTACCCGTTCGGGGTTGAAACCGTCGGCCACCTGCACTTTTGACCAGTCGGGGCAGATGCAACCCTGAGAGGTCAGTTTGGATATTTCAGCGGGCGTTAGGGGTCGCCATTTAGAAGCCATTTTCGCCTCTTTTTATTATTGGACTATGCCGGTGGTAACTGCGTCAGCACCGAGCGATTGCCGGGCAATTGGCTGCACAGCACAACCGCAACAAAGCTGATTGTTTAACAGCCGGCGGGGGCCAGGTCAAGTAATTTCCGTCTGTAGCGAGATAGAAGTTGGAAAGGTCGGTTTTAGTTTCAATAATTTAGTGAATTTGCGTATAAAAATTTATAGCTATGGGCTTGGAGGTGCCGATGAATCACTGTGTAACCGATTGTATTTGTGCTGGTCGGGTAATCCGAGAGATTTTTGACGGTCAGAGAAAAATTATGTCGAATCAGCCGCGAGTAACGAAGGTATTGGTGGTGTTGCTCGTTTCGATGACGACAGGCGCGGTTGTGCTGATGGCTTTGGGTAATCATCCGCCGTCAGCGGGCCCGTTCTGTCTTTCGACTTATTATCGGCTTGACCCAGTCCAGCAGGCAATTTGCTCTCGCGTTGCCCAGGCGCCGGGCCGATGGGAGAGCATCGAGATTTACTACAGCGGCACAAAGGCGGGCAATATCGACCAGATAGCGTCCCTCAGCGGCTTGGCCAATTCCGATGACATCAACTGCCACTTCGTCGTGTGCAACGGCTTAGGCGGCAGCGACGGCCAGATACAAACCACCGAAAAATGGCAGAAACAGTGGTCGGTAATACCGGACCATACCTGGTATGGCTCAAGCAGGACAATCAGGGTTTGCCTTGTGGCTGACGGCAGGGGCGTCCGGTTGAGCGATTCGCAGATTAAAAGGGCCGAGGCGCTGGTTGAGTCGCTCTCGATGAAGTTCAACGTCCCCGCGACCAAAATCTTCTATCCAACCAACTGGCGGTGAGCCAGCCACAGAGAACGCATCTGTTTTTAGCCACAGAGCACACAGAGGTCACAGAGTTTTTCTTTTTTGTTTTTCCGAAGCGGGCTCTTCGCCCGCCTTCATCGACACTATGGCGGGTAAACTTCGCTACGTGTCTCTGCGTTCTCCGTCCGCCTTTGGCGAGACCTCGCTTATTGGCGGGCGTGCTCGGCGGTGAATAGTTCGAGTCGGAAATTTACAGGCCTTGGAGCCAGTAGTTACAGAAAACTTTAAGGTCAGCCAAATCCACTGTCCCTGAGAGGTCAAAATCCGTGCCGTCACAGTTATTATTGGCAGCGCAGTTTGTGTTCATCCAGCGTCCGGCAAAAAATGAGTAGTCAATGAAGCTCACACCATCCGGACAGACAACATCCTCCGGCAGTATCTGCCAGATAAGTCGCGGATAATTAGTTCCTTTACATATCGCCCATATAGTCGTAAAATTCCAACCGGTGAAACTCGCCCGCTGTTTCATTTGTGTATCTGTTAATGGTGTCCCGTATCCATTATTCTTTCCCGCAGTATTAAGAAAGAAACATCCGCTGGTATTACTACCAGCTGAAAAACCGCCCCCGAGGCCGTTACAAACTTTACCTGTCGAATAACAAAAACTGGTATATCCCGTACCCGTACCAACGAAACCTCCGGAACTTGAAATATCACCAAAAACATCACCAGTTGAATAACAATTAGTGATGTTAGGGGTTGTCATATCGCCGAGCGCCCCGACGAATCCTCCAATACAGTATGTCCCGTTTACTGTGCCGGTCGAATAACAATTGCTGATACTGCCAGAATCCGCCCCACCCATAAAACCGCCAAAATACTGAGCCCATGTTCCGCCACTGACGTTACCCGTCGAGAAGCAATTCGTAATAACACCGTCACTGTCACCTGTAAGACCGCCCGCAAAGAACGAATCATCTCCAGTTGCGACATTACAAGTTGAGAATGAATTAATAATATTTCCAGTGTTACCAACAAGACCGCCAATATCCCAAGTGGAATTTCCACTAATGATTGAACCAGTAGAGGAACAATTATTAATAGTGCCGGCATTTCCCCCTGCAAGACCACCAACCTCCCACGAGTCGTTTCCGCCTGTAACAGAGGCATTTTCGAGTTTGAGATTTTTTATCTCGCCGCCGGAAACACAACCGAACAGGCCTAAAAAATCGTTTCCTGCACCGTTGGTATCTATGGTCAGATTAGCAATTTTATGCCCCGCTCCATCGAAGACGCCGGTAAAGGCGTTCCCATCGAAAATACCATAATTCGTATGGTCTGTATCAGGTGCAATAACGGCGGTGGTAAAAATTTGGTTGCCGGGCAGGTTCGGGTCGAGGTCAATGTCGGCAGTCATTATGAAACACTTATTGTAGTCGTTAGCGTCGGCTGATAAGGTCAAGAGGTCTGTGACATTGGCGATTTGGTATGGGTCGCCTGTAGTTCCCGAGCCGCCGGAGTATTTAGAAAATGCCGGAATTGAACCAGCCGCTATGACCAGAAGTGCAAAAAATAAGCGTTTCATAAGTGTGTCCTCCGCCAAAAATCCTTAAGATTTTCCCTTATTTACCAATGTCCTCCAAAACTGGCAACATTATACCATATTTGCCGGCAGGCAGGAATGGGCAAAAGGCGGGCTCGTGCTTCGTAGCGAGCCTACTCCGCCATAGCGGCTGCGAAGGCCGGAAGTCGCTACTTCGCAGAGTAGCGTAAGTCGTTTATTTTAAGGCAGTTAGGCGAAAAATCGCAAAAAAGGCGACAAAGATTTCACCGCGAAGACACTTTTTAAGGCGGCGGATAGGAAGTATCGAAAAAATAAAGTGCAATTCGAGTAAGATTTTGATATAATACTGCAATTGGAAGGATTGGTTGCCTCGTGCTACGCAGGGAGGTATTATTTCGCAGAGTAATAGTAAGTAGCGAGGCGTTTAACCCACACTCAGGCGTTTAATCCACACTCTGGCGGATCTCATATGAGAAATGTCGGTCAAATTATGTTATTGGTATCTCTTTTTTTACTGCTTACCCTATGCATATCAAATGCTGACCAGCTCCCCCCTGACTCCAACGAACTGATAGTTCCCCCGCCCTCTAACGGAGAAGGCAAAAACATATCCTGCAGCCATTTCAAATCCACAATCACCGCTCTGCTGGCACAGGATTCACTAAACCGGCTTGACGCATCCAGCGAATCTGATTCTTATACAGATGTCATTCACTGCTCGCTAAACCTCGATATCGACCCGAACACAAAAGTTGTCAGCGGCACAAACGCCGTTACGGTTAAAAGCCTTGTCAACGGCCTTGCTACATTCACCCTCGACCTTAGCGCCAATATGACTGTCGACAGCGTTACAGGTGCCGTCGCCTCCTACGGCCGCATCGGCGACACAATAGAAATTACACTGGACAGACCCTACAACATTAATGAAACCTTTATTGTAACCGTCGCTTATCACGGCGTACCGCAGGACTTGGGCTTCTCATCCTTCGACTGGAGCACCCATAGCGGCAACGCAATCTTCGCCACACTCAGCGAACCATGGTTCGCCTACACTTGGTGGCCATGCAAGGAGTCGCTCGACGATAAATTCACAGTGGATATGTGGGTAACCGTCCCCAGCTGGATGGTCATTACCTCGAACGGCCTTCTGATGGGAACCGACTCCATCGCGGGTGGCAAAACACGCTACCGCTGGCACGAATCTTACCCCATCGCTACCTACCTTGTTGCTTTGACCGGAACAAATTATGTCCACTGGACTTATTCTTACAATTACGCCGCAGGCACAATGCCTGTGGAAATGTACGCCTATCCCGAAAACGAATCCTACGTCCGCTCCATTACAAGCGACCTCATAACACAAATTCAGACCTTCAGCCGCCCCGATGTTTTCGGCGAATATCCTTTCATCAATGAAAAATACGGTATTACTCAGTTCCAGTGGAGCGGCGGTATGGAAAACCAGACACTCACAAGCCAGGGCGCCTACGCCTCATGGCTCAACGCCCACGAACTGGCACACCAGTGGTGGGGCGATATGATTACCTGCGCCACATGGCACGATATCTGGCTAAACGAGGGCTTTGCAACCTACGCAGAAGCCGTCTATGAAGAAAAAAAACCCGGCGGAAGCTACAGCAGCTATTTTAGCAGAATGCAGTCTCGAAGACCCGGCAGCTACGGCGGAACCGTTTACGTTTATGACATCTCAGATTTTGGCACAGTATTTGATGGAACCACCGTCTATAACAAGGCCGCCTGGGTACTCCACATGCTCCGGCACGTAATCGGCGATACAACATTCTTTAACACCCTCGCTGCATACAGGGCCGCCTACCAGGGTGACAGCGCGACTACCGAAGATTTCAGAGCCGTTGCTGAAAGTGTATATGGCAACGACCTCCAGTGGTTCTTCGATGAATGGGTCTATAACGGCGGAGCACCATACTACAAATTCGGCTGGGAACAGCAGCAAATCGGTTCGCAAAACTGGATGCGATTATACATAAATCAATATCAGCAGGCCTCCTACGGCTTTCCGAATTTCAAAATGCCAATCGACATAACCGTTAACACAGCTTCTGGAAACTCGACAACTCCCGTTTGGCACAACGCCGTCTCCCAGTGGTACCTGCTCAAAACAAACTCGCCCGCAACTTCCGTACAGTTTGATAAGGATACCTGGATTCTGCGAGGTGCCGCACAATCGGTCTCTTACGTAAAAGGCCCTGCCAAAATCATCAGCACCACCCCTCTGCCGAACCAGAACGTCTATTCACCAACAGGCCTGACCCAAATCGTAATACAGTTCAGCGAGCCTGTTACATATAACAATAGCAACATAACTGTTACCGGAAGCATCAGCGGCCAAAAAACTTTCTCCAGCAACTATTCATCAGCCGATTATAAACTTACCCTGACTTTTGCACAGCCGCTGCCGGAAGGCGAAACCTGGACAGTTACGGTTGCCGATGGAATTTTGACACAAGGCTCAGGTTATGCCATTGATGGCGAACTAACCGCCGCACAAACAACCATATTCCCATCAGGTGACGGCGTCCCAGGCGGCAACGCCGTATTTTCATTCTATCTCCGCCACTATGCGGCAGACCTGCTGGGAGATGGTTCCGTTAATTTTGGTGACCTCGCTGTAATGGCAACACAATGGCTTGATCCTCCTGGCACGCCATCTGCAGACCTGAATGGCGATGGTATCGTAAATTTCGCCGACTTTGCCATTCTCGCCGAATACTGGCTGTAGGGAATTTGATTTGTGTTGGCAGTCGATTTGAACCATGACTGCGCTGTGGATTGACTTGATTTAGACGGCTAATGTGGGGGCACCATATCAATGTCCTCCAAAACCGGCAGCATTACACCATATTTGCCGGCAGGTTAAAACAATTTTGGTTCAATTAAACTACATCGGGTTTCGCTCGAAATCGGGGTTGGGGACGGGGTCTTGGCCGTATTGTTCGAGTGTTTTTGGCCGGCAGACGGGCTCTTGTTTGATGATGTAGTCATTATTTTCGAGTCGGCCTCCTGATTGCAGAATCGCTTTTTCGGCGCGTTTGAATGAGCTATTGATAAGGTTGGTGAACGTGTAATTGGTGTGGCTGTATTTGTTGAGCGGGTATTTTTCGATACTGTCTTTCCACGCTTTAGGAAGTTTTTCGTAGCCGAGCATTGTCCCCACAATTGCGCCTGCGTTCGCGGGATTGCAGTCGGAGTCCTGGCCACAGCGTGTAGCATATTCGATGGTTTTCAAGATGTCCCCATCGCCGTAAAGCAGTCCGATTGTGATAAATGCGCCGTTGAATGACGCGGCGATTTTGAAATTATCACCTTCACTGTTACAATCGACAGCGGTTTCGAGGTATTTGTCGTTGATAAACTTCCAACAGGCCTTGAAGTCATCAGGGTTTTTATCGTGAAAGTCGATTACGTCTTTGATTGTCTGGTAGTATTGCGATTTTCGCGGCATTGATTCGATTGCCTGGCTGACAATTTCGTGAACGTCGTTACATTCGAAGGCAAGGGCAATCATTGTGCTGACGTAGTGACCTCCGTAAACGCCGTCGCCGTAATTCATCACGTGGCCGACGCGGTCGCTGAGCTGCGTTGCAGTCATCGGCAGCGCGGGGCACATCAGGCCAATCCAGTCGCACTCAATCTGCCAGTCGATGTCATTGGCGCATTTGTTGAATCGTTTGCCCGGCCCCGCCCACATACCGGACCGAGGTGGCCTGATGCCTTTGCGAAGATTGTCCCTGCCTGCTTTATTTGCGTGCCAGAGTTCGTAGCCGCTTTTTTTGAACGCCTCGCCATAATCATCCATAGTCGCCGCGAAGATTCCGTCTGGGTCGGCAAGTTTCGCGTCCATCGCAGCAATGAAGGTTATCTGCACGTAGATATCGTCCTGCGAGAAGCCGCCGTCCAATCTCGGGTATAAATTGACCGCGCCAGTGAACATTTTGCCTTTGGCTTTGAACTCAGTTGGTGCGCCGACGCAGACGCCCGCGGTTTTGCCGAGCCAGCCGCCTTTTATCTTGTCTTCGAGAGTTGACTTGCTGATTTTAATTTCGCCAGCGCCGCACGTTTTGCCGCATTGCTGTGACTTTTGGCAACTGATGCAGAGGCCGACAACAAGTACCAAGCCGACAATAATCCATTTTGTTCGCATGTCAAATCTCCTGTCAATCTACTTGCCTGACTTTTGAGCAATGTATTCTTTGCGACAATATCAAACCCAGTATTGTTCGGCAAGTAAAAGAAGATGTTGCAGAATAGGTAAAAAAATTGGCTGTGCGCCTCTTAGAGGCACACAGCCAAAGCTCCAAGCGGATGATTCATGGAGGAGGTTAAGTATATTAGGTTACCAGCCCCATTCCGGGGGCGGGACGTTCATTCTTTCACGGCGAGGCATATTCCATTCCTGTTGCCACATATTGTCTGCGCCGGATTCGGGTGTCCATTCTCTTTGGAAACCGCGACCCCAGCCGGGCATTTGTCCGGGGCCGTTTTGCTGTGGCATACAGTTGCCCATACCCATACCGCCTTGCTGACAGGGCATCTGTCCGAATCCGCCTGCCATTGGCCCGCAATTACCCATCATATTGTTGCAACCGCCAAATCCACGTCCTCTCATCGCCTGAAACTGTTCCCAGCGTGGCCCAGCCATTGGGCAACCCTGATTCGGGCCTGGGCCTCGCATTGCCCAACCTCGGTTCCAGCCCGGTCCGGCCATTTGCTGACCCTGACCCCAGCCGGGACCCATCTGCCTCATCATTCGGCGATGTGCCCACCGGCGCCATCCATTGGCTTTTGCAAATTCCCGCATTTTTTCTCTGCGTTCGTACATTTTGTTGATGATTTTGCCCATTTCTTCTCTGTCGTTGACCTTATAGGCCTTGGCTAACTGGTCCAAAAGGCGCCCGTGCCAGCCAAATTGTTCGCTGGCCATTGCTTTTTCCATTGCCTTTTCCATTGCCTTTTCCGCGGCGAATACCGCTATTGTTACCAGTAAAATGGCCGCTATTACCCCTGTTATGATTTTTCTTGTCATATTTGACCCCTTTCAGATTTTTGTGAGTTTATAGTTCGTAAACATAGACGTCCGGGGGTGCGGTTTTATTGCGATTTGATTTCGATGGTATGCTTAAAAAAGCGAAATTGAAAATACTTGCGGCGGGGGCGATAGCTTTTTAGAATATCCCTTTCTTTTGGACAAATACGAGGGAAATGTATGTTGGCTAAATTGTATAGCGTCGCGCTTGAGGGTATCGAGGGAATAATCTGCGAAGTCGAGGTGGATGTCGCCCGCGGTGGGTTCGACAAGACGCTCATTGTCGGGCTGCCTGACGCGGCGGTAAAGGAAAGCGCCGAAAGAGTGCGTAGCGCAATCGTCAACTGCGGCTATAAATATCCCAAGACACAATCACTTGTAAATCTTGCCCCGGCGGATACTAAAAAGGAAGGGCCTGCGTTCGATTTGCCAATAGCGCTGGGGATTCTCTTGGGGGAAAGCGTTTTCAGCAGCACGGTTTTGAAAGATTATGTCATTGTGGGCGAGCTTGCGCTCGACGGCAGGGTAAGGCCAGTCAACGGCGTTTTGAGTATGGCGATGACGGCCAAGGCGGCGGGTTTTCGCGGATTAATCGTTCCCCTGGATAACGCGGCGGAGGCGGCGGTTGTTGAGGAGCTGGAGGTTTATGGCGTGGGGTCATTGACGCAGGCGGTTGATTTCCTGAGCGGGAAATTGCCTTTGCAGACCACCGTGATTGACATCGACAAAATCTTCGGCGCCGAAAGCCGATACGACGTTGATTTTTCGGATGTTAAGGGACAGGAAAGTGTCAAGCGAGCGTTGACCGTGGCGGCGGCCGGCGGACATAATATACTTATGATAGGGCCGCCGGGAGCAGGCAAGACGATGCTCGCGCAGCGGTTAGCGACGATTCTGCCGGCATTGACGCTGGCGGAATCACTCGAGACGACTCGCATATATTCTTCCGTTGGCCTTTTAGGAAAAGGCAAAGCGCTATTGGCGACGCGGCCGGTTCGTATGCCTCATCACACGGCGAGCGGGCCTGCCCTTGTGGGTGGCGGCGTAAACGCGCGGCCCGGTGAATTATCGTTTGCGCATCACGGGATTTTGTTCCTCGATGAGTTCGCGGAATTTCCGCGTCACGTTCTTGAAATGATACGCCAGCCGCTTGAAGATGGCACGGTTACGGTTTCCCGCGCCAAAAGATCCATCAAGTATTTCGCGGCGTTTCTTTTGGTGGCGTCGTGCAATCCGTGTCCCTGCGGATACTTCGGGGCGGACACTCGGCGGTGCAAATGCACGCCTGGGCAGGTCGAGAGATATTTGTCAAAAATTTCAGGCCCGCTGATTGACCGAATCGATATTCATATAGACGTGCCGGCGGTAAGTTTCAACAAATTACGTTCAAGAGCAAACCAGCTTGACTCGGCGACGATAAGGGGGGACGTGATGAAGGGGCGGGCGATACAGGCGAAGCGTTTCAACGATGGGCCCGGCACGCCGGGGACCAACGCGAGAATGACGCACAAGCAAGTAGAGAAATTCTGCAAGCTGGACAGTTCCGGAGAGATGCTTCTCAAAGAGGCAATGATGGAGTTTGGCTTGTCGGCCCGCGCGCACGACAAAATCTGCAAGGTCGCCCGCACCATAGCGGATCTGGCCGGCTGTGAGGATATAAGGCCCGAACACGTCGCCGAGGCCGTTGGCTATCGAAAGTTGGACAGAAAACTCTAAACTGTTGTCCAATTTCCTTTCGCTTGTTTTGGGTCCTGAAAGCATCTGTTTTCCATCCAATACCGTATTTAATATGTCTGCCTAAGTCCTTCTAAAACAAGGGATTACGTTCTTACATTTTTTGCTTAACCTGCCTTGTGCAGGTGTCGATAGATAGTTGGCTGTATTAAGAGCCGATTTTTGAGGGTTTTAAAATGGGGATTCAGAACTGGTCAGAAAATATAGTTCTCGTTGACCTGCCCGCCGAACCGCTGATGGGCGATGAGTTGAAGACCATCGCAGACATTATAAAAGACAGAGGCGACTGTGACGTGGTGGTTGATTTCTCCGCCATTGACATTATAACATCATCGAGCTTATCGAAGTTTCTCAAGCTGCGAAAAATGCTGATGGACTGTGACCACCGGCTCATCTTCTGCAGTGTCGCACCGGCCACGAAGGGCATCTTTGCCGTGACGGGTCTTGATGGCATCTTTAAGGTTGTTGACGACAAATTTGTCGCCCTTGCAGGTCTTCAATTAGTCAGATAGTCAGTGGACAAAAGCATCCTGCGAAAAATCGCTCCTGCCCAATAACGCTGCCCGCCCACATGCTCACTTTCCCGCGGTCATCCGGAGACAAGAAAAACGGAACGCTGATATTAGGTGTTACCGCGCAGTGATGAAACGGAGTTACATATCCGCTCTACGGCATAATCTATTTCCTGCTCCGCAGTAAAACGCCCCAAGCTGAACCGGATGGCGCTGGCCGCTGAATCTTCACTCACACCCATTGCCCTGAGGACGTAATTGGAGCCGGACGTCCCTGATTCACAAGCCGAACTGGCCGAAGCGGCCACATCCGGAGTTTTACTGAGCAGGGAAACCGCATCAACACCATTAAATGATATATTCACGGTATTGGGCAGGCGTTTTGTTGGGTGGCCGTTGAGTTGTATGTCGGGCAGTGTTTTTCTCAGGCCGGTTTCCAGTTTATCTCGCAGTTCGGCCGACAGGGAAGATTTGTCGCCGAGTTCCTCTTGGCACAATTCGCACGCTGTCCCGATGCCGACTATTCCGGGGACGTTGAGCGTTCCGCTGCGAAGGAAGTGTTCCTGTCCTCCGCCGTCGATTTGGGCGGTCAGCCGGACATTAGGGCTTTTGCCTCGCACATAAAGAGCGCCGACGCCTTTGGGGCCGTAGATTTTGTGCGCCGAAAACGCCAGCAAATCGGCGTTTATTCGATTGATGTTCACAGCGAGTTTCCCAATTGCCTGTGTGGCGTCGCAGAAAAACAGTATTCCGTGTTTTTTGCATATCGCGCCGATTTCATCCGCCGGGTTAATCGTTCCCACGACGTTATTCGCGAGCATAACACAGGCAAGTATAGTTTGTTTTGTAATCGCTTCAGTCACTTGCTCCTGGGAAATACGACCAAAGGAATCAGGACGAAGCACCGTCAGCGAGAAGCCCTGCTGTTCCAGTCGTTTGCAGGGTTCGAGAACGGCTTTGTGCTCAATGGCGGAGATGATAATATGATTGCCTCTTTCGCGATATGCCTCGGCTGCGCCTTTTATCGCAAGATTGCAACCCTCCGTCGCGCCGGATGTGAAAATAATTTCTCTGGCGGAGGCGCCGATGAGTTTGGCTGTCTGATTACGGGCGGCCTCGACCATATCCCGTGCCTGGCGTCCCAGCGAATGACTTTCGCTGGAAGGATTTCCGAACGAAGAGGTGAGGGTAGGCATCATACTTTCAAGAACGCGTTTGTCCAAAGGCGTCGTCGCGTTGTAATCGAGATATACGGGTTTATTTGTTTTAGCTTCCACTTAAAATCTTATGGCTCAAGGAACTCGAAATTTTTGTGAACACAGCAGGGACAATCGGCGTTCTTGTTCAGTTTCGAGACGTCGATTTGCTTCACAACATTATTCCATACGTCCAAAACAAGCAGGCATTGTCCCGCTTTGTCCAAGTTGCCGGAGAGAATCTTTAACGCCTCCGACGCCTCGAACGCAGCCACCATCGCCACCGCTGGGCCAAGCACACCTGCCTGTCGGCAGGTCTGGCCATTGCACGCGGGAGGTGAATCGAGCAGGCATCGCAGACAGGGAGTCCTGCCGGGGATTATGGCCATCACCTGCGCCTCAGTGCCGAGGACGCCGGCGAATATCCAGGGTTTGGATTTTTTTATCGCGCAGTCGTTGAGGATAAACCTCGCTGGGAAATTATCCGTTCCGTCAATAATCACATCGACGCCTTCGGTCAGCCGGTCCGCAGTCAGTCGGTCGATTCGAGCGAAGACCGTTTCAATTTCGCAATTGCTGTTGATTTCCCGCAGGTGATTTGCCGCCGCGTTTATTTTGAGGGTGCGTTCCTTCGCGTCCTTTTCAGTGAAAAGCGACTGCCTGTGTATATTGGTTAGATCAACGTAGTCATCATCAACCAGCCGAAGACGCCCGACGCCCGCTCGGACGAGCAATTCCGCAACCCACGAACCCAATCCGCCGACGCCGACAATGAGGGCGCTGCTGTTGGCGAGCCGTCGCTGGCCTTCTTCGCCGAAGGGCTTGAAGCTTATCTGTCTTGCGTAGCGTGACAAATCCTGATTTTTCATTTGCGGGGTTGACGTCCGTTATTTTTTAATTCGACGAGTCCGGTTACGCGGGAGGCAATTTTTCTTTTATCCACCCGCCTCCGAGAAGACATTCCTCGGAGTAAACGACAGCCGCTTGGCCGGGAGTAACCGCCTCTAATGGCTTGTCAAAACACACCTCGAAGGTGTCTTTCCCGGTAATAATAACCTTTGCTGCGGCGCCGCGATGATTATAGCGGATTTTTACCGTTGCGTCGAATGAGGCAGGCACATCAACCTGCCAGTTTGCGCCATCGGCGGTCAAACCGCCTGCCAGCAGGTCTTGTTTCGTACCTATGGTTACGTCGGCTGTTTGAGGATTTATGTCGGTAACATAAACCGGATGCCCCGCCGCGATGCCCGTGCCGCGACGCTGGCCGATAGTAAACCTGCCGTAACCCTCGTGCCTGCTGATAATTTTGCCGGATGTGTCTATGAAATTTCCCGCTCGAAGGGCCTGGCTATTGTGCGCCTCAAGCAATTTTGTGTAATCGCCAGCCGGGACAAAACATATATCTTGGCTGTCGGGTTTATCGTGAACTTCCAGCCCCAGCTCTTTGGCGATATCTCTTACGGCCTGCTTGTTTTTCAACTGGCCGACGGGAAAAATAATTCTGTCTAATTTTTCGGGTGGTATGCTGAATAAGACGTATGATTGGTCCTTGCCCGGCGCAAGTGCAGGAGCGATAACATTTTGTCCTTTGTAGTCGATAATTCTGGCGTAATGCCCTGTCGCCACATATTGCGCGTCTAAGGAATCCGCCAGCTCGAAGAGTTTGCCGAACTTGATTTTATCGTTGCACCGAACGCAGGGGTTGGGTGTTCGGCCTTTCTCGTAATCATTGATAAAGCTTTTGATTATGGTTTCAAAATCTTTTGTCGCCGACAGGGAAATGAACTTCACACCGAGCTTGGCTGCGATTCGCCGGGCGTCGGCGGCATCCTGCGGGGTGCAGCAGGAGCGTGAGTTGCTCTCGATAACACGTTCCATCCCTTCGGTAGTGAGCTCAGGGCTGAACTGCTGGAGACAGAGGAAAACGGCTGTAACGTCGAATCCCTCTTTAAGGAGCAATGCTGCAGCTACCGCCGAGTCAACGCCGCCGCTAACAGCCACCAGTACTTTTTTTCGCATATCTGTATTTTGTATCCCGTCGAGCCAACAGGCCGTGCGGAGATGACCCGCTAACGTTTCGCCTGTTTTACGATGATTTTAGCTTACCTGGGTTTGTTTTCGAGGATTTTTTGGCATATCCTGCAGGGAACAGACGTGGGTATGCGCAAAAAAACGACAATTGGAAGTCCCGATTTTTGGGGAACGCCAATTGTCGCTTTGCTCGGCGAGGGCCGAGTCGAATGATAACGTTACGAGGTTAGGTGGAGGACCCTTTGTCTTTGCCTTTTCTCTTCCACCATCCCGGTTTTGCTGGCTCCTGTACCTTCTGCTCCCACTGCTCTCCCTGCTTGTCGAACTGGACCTTGTCCGCCTTTATATCAAGCACCTTGACTTCGTGGATTGTGTCGCCCTTGTGGAGCATCCGGTCCTCGATGAGAACGGTCGGAGTGTCGTTGCTATACAGGATAGCGGTTACCACTCCGAACTTGGGTTCGGGGCGTTCAACCACCACCTCTTTTTTGCCGTCTTTCGACGCCTGTGTGGCGAGTTTCCAGCCGAGCATTCCGCAGACGGCTATAGCCGCCAACACGAGCCATTTTACTGTGCTTTTATCCATAGATTCAGGCGGACCATATTGTTGTTCAAAAGATGCATTTTCGCCAGGTCCGTGTCTCTCCTGTTAAAGCTCTTTGCCAAAATGTGCCGACACTAACTCATCGGCATTGTCACACTCTCTCTTAAAATTCCTTCTTATCCATCACTATTATTTGCACTCAAGTCCGCAACGTCCGGAAAAATCCCGTTTGAACGGGCATAAATTCGGCAGTATTCCTCTAATTTGTAATACACGATTTTCCCGCCAAGTCCCTAACGGCTTTTAGGAGATAATCCGGAGAATGGGTGATGCGGCTGGTGCTGGTGGATTTACATTGTGTGTTCTTTTTGTTCTTTGGGGACATCTGTTTCCAGTCCCTGGCTGTTTTGGAAGTTGGCGGCATCCTGTGGCGATTTACCCGTCCGGCTACTGCCTGGCTCATTCGTTGTTTCTGAGTCCTCAGCGGCATCTTCGCCGGGACGAGTCCGTCCGGCCAATTCCGCCATTGCTTCGCAGCGGATAACCTTGCCGTAAAATCCGTTCTCGTCCAGCGTATATACTTTCAGGGGGATGCTTGCCACCGCCCAAAGCTCGCCCCTGCGGGCAAGTTCGGCGAAGCACAGCCGGCGCATTTCGATATCCCTCTGGTCAGCCGTGTCGGTTTGCTCAACGACGCCTACTAAAAAGTTTCTGGCTAAAAGCTCCATACCGCCGGAAAGGTTGCATTTTTTAACGAGTGGTTTAGGGGGTTCGATGATAGTCTCGATTATTTCATCGTGGGTTTCCCGTTCGAGACGTTTGGTGCGGGATTTGACTAAGCCGTAGATTCCGACGCTGGCGGCCAATATGACCACCATCAGCAGTTGAATCCAGAATGTCCCCTCGTCTTCAGCCGCTCCCAGAACAATAACCGCAAGACACCGGCTCACACTCCCTCGCTTGGCATACGCCGATTAACCCTTTTGTTCAGTCCGGCGGGTAAGCTCCTTCATCGCCGCACACTGAATGTCTTTGCCGTAAAGGTTTTTTTCGTCCACGGAGTAAACCGTTAGCGAGGAGCTGTCTATTTCGCTTTGCTGGTTGCGGCGAAGCACCTCGTTAAAGCTCAGGCGGCGCATCGCGACGTCGTTTTTGTCTTCGCCGTCGGTGTTTTCAATTACGCCCAGCAGGAAATCCATTTCGAGCATTTCCATACCGCCCGCCAGGTTTCGCGTGCTCCTTGTCTTTTTTTCCATCGTCGTTTCTCCTGAAGTTTCTTCCGGCCCGCCCAGTTCGACAATTCTTGTTCCGGTGCTTTTCCGGACTTCGATTTTTCTATCCCCGATTCCAAATGCCATTTTTGCATCCTCCAAAAATAATACCTGCTACCCCGGATTGCCGGGATAGCGTTGTTTTTATATTACCCAGATTATACACCCGTGCCGGCAATCATACCAAACAAAATTCCAAACCTGCCGGTTCCCGGTTAGATTCTTTGCGTTGAGGGAAGAATTCTGGTATTTTGACGGTGATGGATGCGTTGGAACTTAATGGTGTGTGCAAATCGTTCGGGCAGGTTCGCGCGGTCGATAACCTGACGGCAAAGATTCCGGCGGGGAGCATTTATGGTTTTCTTGGGCCTAACGGCGCGGGCAAGACCACGACTTTGCGGATGATTATGAACATTATTTGCCCGGATGCCGGCAGCATAAGCGTATTCGGCAATAATTTAACCGAAAAGGCCAAGAGTCGTATTGGTTATATGCCCGAAGAAAGAGGGCTTTATCGAAAAATGACGGTCAGCGGGATACTTGCCTTCTTCGGCGCTCTCAAGGGGCTGTCTTCGAGCGAGCTGGGCCGGGTTGTCCCGGCGTGGTTGAAGCGAATCGAGCTGAGCGACCGTGCGAATAAAAAAGTCGAGGACCTTTCGCGGGGTATGCATCAGAAACTGCAATTCGCGGCGACGGTAATCAATGAGCCGGATTTGCTGATACTCGACGAGCCGTTTTCGGGACTTGACCCCTTGAATCTCGATTTGCTCAAGGACATTATCCTGGAGATGAAGGGTAAAGGCAAAACCATCATTTTTTCCACGCACGATATGCACGGAGCGGAGACGCTTTGTGATTATATTCTGCTCATAAACAAGGGCAAAATCATCTTAGACGGCAAGCTGGGCGATATTCGTTCGCAGAAGGCGTCCAACGCGGTTATTGTCGAGGTTGAGGGTGAAACTGGTTTTATAAAAACACTGCCAATGGTAACAAAGGTAGAGCCGCAGCAAAATACGCTGGAAATCACTCTCGGCAAAGGAGCTGACCCGCAGGAGCTGCTCAAGGCGATTGCGGGGAAGGTGCGTGTGCGGAAGTTCGAGGTTAAAATGCCGTCGCTGCACGAGATTTTCGTAACGCTGGTCGGAGCGAGCAATGCGTAAAATTATTGAAATTGCCCGGCGTGAATACATCGATACCGTCAAGACCAGGACGTTTTTGTTTAGCTTGCTGTTCACTCCGGTTTTAACCGTGGGCATAATTTACTTTACGAGCAGGATTTCCAGCGTTGAGGGCGGCCGGCCTCCAGTCAAAGTGGTCGTAACGGACTTATCAACGCAACTTGCGGGCGAAATAGAAACGGCGCTCAGTAAACACAACAAGTCAAATCCCAAAAGACAAATCCTGTTTGAGTCATTAGCGGCCAATGATGATGCCAACGCAATCGAAGAGCAGGGTAAGGCACAGCTGCGTTCGGGCAGGGCCGAGGCCTATATTGTTATTGACCAGAATATCATTGACGGAGCCGGCAGGACGCATGTTTATACTTATAAGTCGAAGCCGACCACGATGGATGCGACGTGGGCCGTCGAGGAATTTATCAGAAACGCCGTAGTCGCGCAGAGGTGCAAAGTCCAGAACGTTTCTCAAAAGCTTCTTGATGATATTCGCAATGTCCCCGTCGAGCGGGTCGAGATAGGCGAAGCGGCCAATGAGCAGCGTGTGCAAAGCCAGAATCAAACTATGATCAAGCTGATGGTCCCGTTCTTTTTCATGTTTATGATATACATGGGAATCATCGGCATAGGCCAGCAGATGCTAAGCAGCGTAATCGAGGAGAAGAACTCGCGGATTATCGAAATGCTGCTTTCGGCGGTAAGCCCGTTTGAACTTATGGCGGGCAAGATTCTGGGTCTGGGGGCAATCGGGCTGACAATTGTGGGCCTGTGGACTACAGTGTCTTACGGTTCGATTGTATCGCAGGGCATCAGCGTGGATATTAGCGGCAAGCTGCTGTTTTGCTTTGTGGTTTACTATATTCTCGGGTTCCTGCTGTTCAGCTCGCTTTTGGCGGCAATCGGTTCTATTTGCAATACGCTCAAGGAGACGCAGGAGCTTATGATGCCCATAATTCTGGTTATGGTGCTTCCGATGATTGCGTGGTTCAAGCTCGTTCAAAGCCCCGACGGCATTTTTGCAAGGGTGCTGTCTCTTGTTCCGCCCGTGTCGCCGTTAGTGATGCCCCTGCGAATCTCCGCCGGCTCAAACGTCGGCATCGTTGAAATTCTTGCTTCGGTGGGGTTGTTGGCTGCATCAGTGCTTTTGATGATGTGGCTGGCAGGCAAGATTTTCAGGACAGGTATCCTGATGTATGGCAAGCGCCCATCGTTGCGTGAAATCTCCCGCTGGCTGCGGGCCACTTAAACTGATAGCCCGCG
>Ga0187878_1000462_pt1 | contig 46297 bp, 43 predicted proteins | sample June2016WEW_17_1_FD_132979 | JGI IMG/M metagenome (GOLD analysis project Ga0187878, IMG submission 132979) | Peatland microbial communities from SPRUCE experiment site at the Marcell Experimental Forest, Minnesota, USA - June2016WEW_17_150 | ecosystem: Environmental > Terrestrial > Soil >... | reverse complement strand
GGCGATGTCGATCTTGCCCTCGTGCTGGATGCGGCTCACCACGAACCCGTAGTCTTTGTGCACGCGCAGGACCTCGCCGATGCTGCGGCCCGCCACCGCCGGGTTCCGGACCACGAAACTGCGCACGACGATTTCGGGCGCCTCCTCCAGCGGCTGGCTTTCCCTGCGCCAGAAGTGGCCCAACAACTGGAAGCAGAGGATGACGCCGATCACGCCGAGAGGATAGGAGATACTGTAGGAAGCCACTGGCTGGTCGGCCTCCGCCCGCGCGCGCTCCTCCGGGATCCCGCTCCGCACCGCCATGTCGTGCACCGTTTCCCGCGTCGCCGCCAGCGCCGGAGTGCTGGTGAGGGCGCCGCAAAACAGCCCCGCGGCGCGGGGGCCGGGAATGGAGAACGCGTACGACAGCGCGACGGTAAGGACGGCGCCGAATGCCAGCACCCCGAGCGCCAGCATGGCATCGCGGTAGCCGCGGTTCCGGAACACCGCCGCCAGCGCCGGACCGGATTGGATGCCGATGGTGTACACGAAGATGATCAGCCCCAGGGTCGGAATCACTTCCGGCAGCGCCACCGACCGGTCCAGCGCGCCGATGGCCAAGCCCACGAACAGCACCCCGGCGACCCCGAAGCGGAATCCGAAAACGCTGGCTTCTCCGACCAGGTATCCCAGGCCGATGGCCAGAAAAAGCGTGAGGATGGGGTAGTGCGCGAGAAGAGTGACCAATGACTGCCGCATGAACGTGGCGAGCGTCCGGCGGCGCTCGCGTTTGCCGTGGGCTGCCAGCTTTTAGAACACGAACGCCAGGCCCGCCGAAGCCACCAGTTGGTGCAACAGCCCGCTCGGGCTGATCCCAAAATCGGGCTTGCCCGTGGAGTAGTCCCGAGCGTCCAGCCGGATCATGAACGCTTCGCTGACCTTCACCTTGATCCCGGCGCCGTAGTTGAAGCCGAACTTGGTAATGCCGCTGCCCTGGGATATCGATCCGCCGGGCGGAACGAAGGTGCTGAAGTGCACGCCTCCGGCGGCAAACGGCCGGACCTTAGTGCCCTCCTTGGTGGCATAGACCAGGAAGTCGTAGAAGCCCTGGTGAATCGGCATGCTGTAGACGGTTGGGCTGACCGTAAAGGATGCGCGGTTGTAGGCGTAGCCGAACTCATGTCCGAAGAACCGCGCGTTATTGAGCGTCATGCGCAGCGCCATGTGGAAACCGGAATCGGCCGGGACGTCCACGCCCCCGATGGTCCCCAAGGAATTGTTCCGCAGCATGGACTTGCCAAAGCTGAGAGACACCTCTCCCATTTGCGCGAAGGCCGTCAGCGCCGAACCCACGAACATCAGCGCCAGAATCGAGCGTTTCATTGTGGTCTCCTCTACACTACGATAACGTGAATCTCGCCGGGGCCGTGCACGCCCCGAACCAGGATCTGCTCGATATCCGCGGTGCGGCTCGGGCCGGTGATCAGCAGCATCGAGCTGCTGCGCCCGGCGGGCAACGGCTCCTGGGCCAGCAGCTCATCCAGGCCGGTGAGGATCTTCTCCCGCGGAACCACCGCGATGTGCACCGGCGGCAGCAGCGAGACCATCCGCGCTTCCTGCGGCGAGGAAAACAGCACCAGCGTGCCGGTATCGGCGAGCGCATAGTCGGCGCTGGTGATGCCGAATTCCGCATCCGCCGAGACCGCGCGCAGTTCCTCGGAGTTGGTGAAGCCGCTCCGCACCGTGGGCAGGTCCGTAATTCCGCACTCCCGCAGGAACGGGGCGTTGGAGGCGACGGCGGAGCGCTCGCCGATCAACCCCGCGACGTAGGCCCGCGCATCCGCCGGCGAAGAAGCGCGGTGCGTCTTGCCGGCCAGCTTCTCGAGGTTCGCAAACAGGCTGGCGATGCGGGCCTCGAGATCCATTTCGGGGATGCTGATCCGCGCCGGCGGCGCCGCCTCGGGCGGCTGTCCAATACTGCGCCCCAGGGCCGTCCGGGTGCGATGAAGGATGTACTCGCGAGGCATCAGTTCTTCCCCGCCTTCCTGCGCGCGCGCCACCACTGGCGGAAGCTCCGGGCCGGCAGGCGCGGCAAATCCCGCTGGCTCAGCCAGGCCGCCAGCGGCCCGTAGTTCAGCAGCCTGGGCGCGCGGCGGATCCAGCCCTCCCCGCCGCCCAGCACCGCCGAACTCATGAACCCCAGCATCTCGTAGATCCGCGGGTGCCGCATGGCCCAGGCCCACACGCGGAAGCCCAGGCGTTCCAGCCGGCCTTGTCCGGCCCGCGCCTGAGCCTGGTTCACTTCCGAGCGCAGCGCCAGCAGCAGCTTGGGAATCTCGATCTTCACGGGGCAGACTTCCGCGCAGGCGCCGCACAGGCTCGAGGCGAAGGGGAGCCAGGGATCGTGCGTCACGCCGAGATACTGCGGCGTGATGATCGCGCCGATCGGCCCGCCGTAGACCCAGGGATAGCTGTGCCCCCCCACCTTCCGGTACACCGGGCAGTGGTTCAAGCAGGCGCCGCAGCGGATGCAGTACAGCGACTGGCGCTTCTGCCGGTCGGCCAGCAGCCGCGTGCGCCCGTTGTCCAGCAGCACCACGTAGAATTCCTCCGGCCCGTCGATCTCGCCCTCCCGCCGCGGACCCGCCAGAAACGACGTGTACACGGTGAGCGGCTGCCCGGTGGCGCTGCGGCCCAGCAACTTCAGGAATACCGCCAGGTCCTGCGCGCGCGGAATCACTTTCTCGATCCCGGCGATGGCCACGTGGACGCGCGGCAGCGTGGTGGTCATCCTCCCGTTGCCTTCGTTGGTGACCACCACCACCGCGCCGGAATCCGCCACCAGGAAGTTGGCTCCGGAAATGCCGATGTCGGCCGCGAGGAATTTCTGCCGCAGCACCGAGCGCGCGATCTTGGTCTGCTTCTCGATCTCCGTTTCCCGCTCGACGCCGAGCTTCTGGCTGAACAGATCCGCCACGTCGAAGCGGGTCTTGTGCAGCGCCGGGGCCACGATGTGGTAGGGCCGCTCGCGCGCCAGTTGCACGATGTACTCGCCCAGGTCGGTCTCCACCGGCTCGATGCCGTGGTGCTCGAGCCGCTCGTTCAGCTCGATCTCCTCGGTGGTCATGGATTTCGACTTGACCACCAGCCGGGCGCCCTTCTTCTGGGCCAGGTCCAGCAGGAACTCGACCACCTCGCCGCCGTCGCGCGCGTAGATCACCTTGCCGCCGCGCGCCACCACCTGGGACTCGAACTGCTCCAGGTAGTGGTCCAGGTTCTCGAGGGCGTGCTGCTTGACGAGGTTGGCCTGGGTGCGCAGCTCCTGGTAGTCCGGGAGCACGTCCGGAGCGACCACGGCCTGACGGTGCGACATCAGCCGGCCGGTGGCGGCGTAGATGGCCAACTGGAGATTCGCGTCCTCCAACGTTTGGCGGATCTTCTCTTGCTGTGGGCCGGTCATATGCTCCCGCTAGCGCTGCGCCAGCACTTCGGCGAGGTGCATGGTCCCCACCGACAGTCCGGCCCGCGAAAGCGCGCCTTGAATCTGGAGCAGGCAGCTCGCATCGATGCCCACCACCAGTTCCGCCCCGCTGCGCCGAATCGAGTCGATCTTGGTTCGCGCCATCCCGCCGGAGATCCCGGGAAACTTCACCGAGAACGTGCCCCCGAACCCGCAACACTCCTCGGCCGCGTCCATCTCCCGCAGGCTCAGCCCGCGGACGCGGGAAAGCAGCCGCCGCGGCCCCTCCTTGATGCCCAGTTCGCGCAGACCATGGCAACTGTCGTGAAACGTCACCACCCGCTCGAAGCGCGCGCCGACGTCCTCGACCCGGGCCACCTCCAGCAGGAACTTCGAGAACTCCCAGATCCTGGGCCCGAGCCCACGCGCGAGTTCCAGCCATTCCGGCTCCTCTTGGAACAGATCCTCGTACTGATGCGCGATCATCGAGGCGCAGGAGCCGGAGGGCACGATGATGTACTCGGCATCGCGAAATACTTCCAGGAAGTGCCGGGCCACCGTGCGGGCTTCGTCGCGATACCCGGTGTTGAAGGCCGGCTGCCCGCAGCAGGTCTGCCGTTCGGGAAAGTCCGCCTGCCAGCCGATGCGCTCGAGCACCTCCACCACCGCCATTCCCACCCGGGGGAATAACTGATCCACAATGCAGGTGACAAAGACCGAGGCGCGCGGCATGAAACCGAATTGTAGCAGCTTGGAAGCGGGAGCCATGGGACAAGGTTGGAGCCTTATCCTGCTCCGCCCAAGATTTTTCGGAACCCGGCCGATAAGTTCTATGCGGCGGTATTTCGCCCGCAGTCAGGTTGCGAAAGCGGATGCTGGTCCTGATCGGAATCGGGATTGTGTTGTGCGCGGTGGCGGGCGGGTTTCTGATGGAGCAGGGAAACCTCCTGGTGCTGCTCCAGCCCGCCGAGTTGGTCATCATCGTCGGCTCCGCCATCGGCATCGTACTGGCCGCGAACTCGGCGCCTGCGGTGCTCAACCTTTTCAAGGGTGCGTTGTCGGTTTTCAGGCGCTCGCCGTACACCCGCGGCTTCTATCTGTCCGTGCTGAAGATGCTCTACGAGCTGTTCAACATCGGGCGGCGCCAGGGCATGGCGGTTCTGGAGAATCACATCGATGATCCCGACTCCAGCCGGGTCTTTGAATCCTATCCCGAGTTTTGCCGCGACGCAGCCGCGCTGGCGTTTCTCTGCGACTCGATTCGCGTGTTGACCAATGGGATCGCCAAACCCGGCGAACTGATGCACCTGATGGATCTGGATGCGGACGTCCAGCGCCGCGAGCGCCGCGCTCCCGTGAACGCTCTCAGCATGTTGGCCGATTCGCTGCCCGGTCTGGGCATTGTGGCGGCGGTGCTGGGCGTGGTGGTGACCATGCAGGTGCTGGTCAGCGCTCCCGAGCAGATCGGCCAGAAGGTCGCGGCCGCGCTGGTGGGGACCTTCCTGGGCATCCTGCTGTGCTACGGCGTAGTGGGTCCGCTGGCCTCGCACTTGGAAGCCAGCAACGAGGGGCGCGCGCAATTGCTCCAGTGCATCCATTCGGGATTGCAGTCCTACGCCCGCGGCTCCACCCCGCTGCTGGCCGCGGAGTTCACCCGGCGCTCGATTCCAGCGGGTCTGCGCCCGTCGTTCGACTCGATGGCGTCGACTTTCCGGCGCGAGGTGAAACTGGCTCCGATCCCCATGCCGGGAGGGCAACATGAAACCGAAGAGCACGTCCGATGATCTGCCCCCGTTCCGCCCTGTCGCCCGCAGCGAGGACGGACACCGCGGCGGATCCTGGAAGGTCGCCTACGCGGATTTCGTCACCGCGCTGATGGCGCTTTTCATCGTGCTCTGGCTGATGAATACCAGCCGCGAGGTCCAGCAGGCGGTCAGCTCCTACTTCCACGATCCCACAGCCCACGCCAAGGCGGCGAACCAGGGGACAGGGCCGGGCCGGGCGGGCGCCACCGGCCCCGCCACCAACAAGGACAACGCCCAGCAGCTCAAGGATAGGCTCGAACGCGCCATCCGCGCCCTGCCCGAGTGGGCCAAGCTGAAGGATCACGTCCAGATCAGCATCACGCCCGAAGGCATGCGCATCGAACTGCTCGAAACCGAGCAGGGGCTGTTCTTCGAGCGCGCCCGGCCGGATCCCACTGCCAGCGGAGTGCGCATGCTCTCGCTGCTGGCGGGCGAACTGGGCCGCCTGCCCAACGACCTGATGATCGAGGGCCACACGGACTCGCATCCGTATCGCTTTGCCGCCCTGAACGGTTACAGCAACTGGGAGCTTTCCGTGGACCGCGCCAACGCCGCCCGCCGCTGCATGCAAGATGGCGGCCTGGGACAGCGCCAGGTGGTGCAGATCCGCGGCTACGCAGACAAGCATCTTTTCGCCCCCACCGACCCCTACAACAGCCGCAACCGCCGGGTCTCGGTGGTGGTCACTTACGACGCGCCCACCGCCTCCAAGTGAAAGTCCACCGGCCCGCAACCGTTACAATGGAACAGGTATACTGGCCGAAGGGACACAAGCCTGGACCGGTGGCCTTGATAACCAGCCGGGCGGGGCGCGTTCCCGGGGCAGTGATTCGGGCCCACGATCAGCGCCAGGGAATGTCAACCATGGTGAGAGAGACGGCAAGATCAGCCGCGAGGTGGGTCTTCTGGTTCACTCCGCTGCGGCGGTTCATGTACCCCAAGTACGTTTACAACTTCACGCCGGAACAGCTTGCCTTTCTTGTCGGCTGCATAAACAAGACCAAGCCCCTGGAGGGGGCGATCTACGAGATCGGCTGCGGTGCTGGGTGCACCACTTTGTTCCTGAATCGGCATCTTCAGTGCTCCGGGATCAAGCGCAGATACGTCTGTATCGATACCTTCAAAGGATTCACGCGCAGTGATGTTTCCTGGGAGATCTTGCACCGAGGCAAGAAGGCGGGAGACTATCGAGAATTCGCGGTCAATAGCCCGCAGTGGTTCCGCTACACCATGCGGGCGAACTCCTGCGACGTGGTTTGCCTGCCCATGGATGTGCAAGACTACCAGTTTCGCGAGAAGATCAGTTTCTGTCTTGTGGATGTCGACCTGTATAAACCCACGTCATACGCGCTCAGCAATCTGTGGCCCGTTCTGGAACCAGGCGGGATTATTGTCGTCGACGACTGCCGGGAGCGAAACCGCTGGGACGGAGCCTATCAAGCCTACACAGAGTTCACCAAGACAATGGGGCTTCCGGAGACCGTGGTTCTCGACAAGTTGGGAGTCGTAGAGAAAGCTGGCGCCGCGTTGAGGAGCACATGATCTGATCATTCATCGGCAATCCCGCCGAGCGCCGAACACAGCGCCGCCACCCCAGGCGCGGCGTCGGGTGGCTTGGGCTGGAACCCGGACTCCAGGCACGGCCGCGTCCGTCGCGTTTTCGGGTCAGCCTGCCGCCTTGCCCGCGCGGCCGCTGCTGAGCGTCTTCATCATATTCGATTACAGCCGTGCGATCGAACTCCTGCCGGTGCGGTTCCTTCCCTTCACTGGCCTCGTCCTGTTTGCCTACGGGCTGCTCACGAGCCGGTGGCACGACTGGCTCGCGGCCGAGCCCGTTCTTCTTCTGCTGGCCCTGATCGCCTGGATGGCGCCACCGGCGTTGTTCGGCGACTGCCCCGGCGGCAGCCTTGGGGGTGATTGTGAATGTGTGGAGCCGGGCCCTGCACCGCTATCTGATCGTGGTGTGTCTGGTACGCAGCCTGGCCGGCACCGGGTTGATGATGTCCACCATGGCATCGTCTGCCGCAGCCGTCATTCTCGTGGGACTGTTTCAGTCCGGTTACTCCCCCCGCTTCGCCATCGCCGGTGTGTCCCTGTCCAACGCGAACGATCCGGCCTTCGCACTTGTGCTCGGTCTTCCCCTCCGCGCCCGGCATGTGCTCGGTTCCGCGGGCCAACGGTTCCTGGAGTGTGGCGATGGCGATGGTGATGATCTGCGACGTTTTCACGCTGCTGCGAACTGGTTCCCGCGGGGACTTCTCGCCATGCTTGCCATCGTGGTCGTGCTTGTTGTCATCAATGAACTCGAGATCCCTATCCGTGGTTGCCGCGGTGTGCCTGTGTTTCGCCCAAAGTCCCACCACCACGCTGCGCGGCAAGCTCGTCGAGTCGGGGGCCGGGCAGCCCGCCATCGAGACCGCCGGTCGCAAGCTGGTCGCTCTCGACGGCGACCCCCAGACGCTGGCGGTGCTCGGAGACGCGCGCCTGGCCGCGGCGGACCTGGAATTGCTCGGCCAGTTCAAGACGCCCACCCGGTTTGCCGTCGGCCCGTTCTACACTTCGAAATCCGTGTTCGTACACAAGGATGGCAAGAAGTATACGATCAGCTATTGGTGTCCCACATGCTCGATTCGGAGTTACACTCCGGGCAGGTGCGTGTGCTGCCAGGAGGAGACCCATCTGGATCTGGAAGAAGTCCATTGAGGAGGCTCGCGGGCGCCGTGCTGCTCGCCGCCGCCATGTCCGACGCACAAACCTATTCCGCGCGGAAGACCACCGTCGGCTCCGTGGAGGTGGTCCGGCTCACCGATTCGGCTCATCGGACGGAGGTCTCGATCATCCCCTCGATCGGCAACATCGCCTATGAGATGAAGGTGAACGGCAAGAACCTGTTCTGGCTGCCCGTCGCCACGCTGGCCGAGTTTCACGCCGCGCCCGTGCAGGCGGGCAACCCCTTCCTGGCGCCCTGGGCCAACCGCCTGGACCAGGACGCATTCTGGGCGAACGGAAAGAAGTACCTGCTGAACGCCGGCCTCGGCAACTTCCGGCGCGACCGGAACCAGAAGCCCATTCACGGGCTGGTGACCTTCTCCACGGCCTGGGAGGTGACCGGCCTGAAATCCGACGACCGGCACGCGGAGGTGAGCAGCCGGCTGGAATTCTGGCGCCATCCCGACTGGATGGCGCAATTCCCGTTCGCGCACACCATCGAGATGACCTACCGTTTGCAGGACGGCGCGCTGGAGGTGCTCACGCGCATCGAGAACCACTCGGTGGAGCCGATGCCCGTGGCGGTGGGCTACCACCCCTATTTCCGCCTACACGACGCTCCGCGCGACCGCTGGACGGTGCACCTGGCGGCCCGGGATCATCTCGTGCTCTCGGATCAGTTGATCCCGACGGGCGAGCGTAAGCCGACGAGTTTCCCCGATCCGATGCCCCTGGCCGGCGCCGAGCTCAACGACGTGTTCTCGAACCTGGTGCGGGATGCGGACGGGCGCGCGGAGTTCTGGGTTCAGGGCAACCGCGAGAAGATCTCGGTGATCTACGGGCCGAAGTACACGGTGGCGGTGGCGTGGGCGCCCGCCGGCCGCGACTTCATCTGCTTCGAGCCGATGTCGGCGATCACCAACGCCTTCAACCTGGCGCACGCGGGACTCTACCAGGAGCTGCAATCCATTCCCCCGCGCGCAAGCTGGCAGGAGAGCTACTGGATCAAGCCCAGCGGGTTCTGATGCGGGGCGCAGGCCTGAGGGGTGTCAGCCGGCGGGCTGTTCTCGCCACAGGCGGGGCGGGATAAAGGCTTTCAGGGCGTCGTCGAGGCTGGGCCCGCTGAGGTTCTGAGTCTCCTTTGGGTTCAAGGTGAAGACGTGAACCTCAACCAGGTTGTTGTTGCGCTGCTGGAGCAGGTGGTAGGTGCGGCGATCCTTCCTGGTGTGGACCAGGAGGCCGCGAACGGCCTCGATAGGCACGACCTCGGATCGCTCCCTCAAGAAGAGCGGCTTGATGAGCCACTCGCCAATCAGACCACCGCCGAACAGGTTGCCGATGAGGGAGACTTTCCAGTGGCCGGTCAGAGAAACGGCCTTGTCCTCCAGCTTGAGCGTCGCGGGCCGGCTGCGGAGCACGCTGGGCTCCCAAAGGGAAATCTTCTCGTTGTCGGCCAGTTTCACGGCGGCCTTCGGGACGAACAAGATCGGGAATTCCGCCTGGCTCATTTGCCTCTCTCTCCCCGGATGGCTCTGCGCTCCAACCAGATCCCGACTGGGATCAGCGCGATCATGGCGAGGATGGCGAGCACCCAGTAGGCGCCGCTGTCCTCCTTGGTCGAGTATGCCAGATAGAAGAACGTGGCGAACAGCAGAACCTCGATCAGGATCACCGTGGCCAGCGCGACCGCGCTGCGCCGGGTCGGCAGGTCGCCCCAGGGTCCGGCGCCGGGGGGTGCAACGGCAGCGCTGGGACCAAAGAATGCGGCGGGGAGGGTCTGCCCGCAAAGCGGACACCCGAGCTCGTTCTTGACCTTCACCACCCTGCCACAGGCATCGCACCGGATTCTCACCGCCACGCTCCTCCTTCCGGCAAAGTATAGCTCATTGCCTCAGCGGCCGATTGCCGCCAGAAGTTGCCGGAGCGCCTGGCCGCGGTGGCTCACCAGGAGCTTGCGCTCGCCGCCGAGCTCGCCGAAGGAGCAGCCGAAGGGCGGGTAGAAGAACAAGGGATCGTAGCCGAAGCCGTTGTTCCCGCGCGCCTGGTGCAGGATCTCCCCCTCCACCACTCCGCGGAACGTGGCCAGCAGGCTGCCTTTCTCCGCCAGCGCGATCAGGCACACGAATCGCGCCGTCCGCCGTTCGACCCCGCGCAGTTTCTCGAGCAGCAGCAGGTTGTTGGCCTCGTTGGTGGCGCCGGGTCCGGCAAACCGCGCGCTCCGGACGCCGGGTTCCCCGCCCAGCGCGTCCACCTCCAGCCCCGAGTCGTCGGCAAACAGCGGCCCTGGGGCGTGCGCGCTGTAATAGACCGCCTTGCGGATGGCGTTCTCTTCGAAGGTTTCCCCGGTCTCCTCGACCGGATCGATGGAGGAGAGATTCGGGAGCGTCGCGATCTCGATCTTGCGCCCCAGCCGCTCGGCCGCCAGGCGAAACTCGCGCAGCTTGCCGGGGTTGGTCGTGGCGCAATAAAGCGTCACGCTTTCAGCGCCTTCCGCTGGATTTCGATCAACCCGCGGATGCCCTCCCGCGCCAGCCCCAGCAAGCGGCCCAATTGGCTGTCGTCGAACGGGATGTGCTCGGCGGTGGCCTGCACCTCGACGAACTTTCCGCTGCCCGTCATGACTACGTTCATGTCCACCTCGGCCCTGGAGTCCTCCTCGTAGGCCAGGTCGATCATGGGCTGGCCGTCCACCACCCCGACGCTCACCGCAGCCACGCAATCCTTGATCGGCGTGCTGCGCAGCGTGCCGAAGTCCAGCAGTTGGCGGACCGCCATCGAGAGCGCGACGAACGCGCCGGTGGTGGCCGCCGTGCGCGTTCCCCCGTCGGCTTGCAGAACGTCGCAGTCCAGGATGATGGTGCGTTCGCCGAGGCCCCCCAGGTCGGCCACCGACCGCAACGAGCGGCCGATCAGCCGCTGGATCTCGTGCGTCCGGCCCGAGGGATGTCCGCGCGTGATCTCCCGCGGCGTCCGGCTCACCGTGGCGCGAGGCAGCATCGAGTACTCCGCCGTGATCCAGCCTCTGCCGCTGCCTCGCAGGAATTGCGGGACCGTCTCCTCGATACTGGCCGCGCAAAGCACCCGCGTGTTGCCCACTTCGATCAGCGCCGATCCCTCGGCCGTCAGCAGGTATCCTGTCTGGATCCGGACCGCGCGCATCTGTTCCGCCAACCGCCCGTCAGCTCGCATAGGCCTATTTCGGTTTCAAAATGGAATAGAACAACAGCATCAGCAGCGCCATGGCGGAGACCAGGAATACGATGCATGGGATGGCCCCGTGCGCCTTCGTGACCTTGCTCCTGCTTCGGGACCTGGCGGCCCTGTACTTCGCCATACCCATAAGGCTAACAGCAATCCGGCAACTCCGGGCCACTCCGCCGTTGCCTGGTGTATACTTGCAGCTTCCCGGAGTGATGGAGGTGAAAGATGCCCAAGTTCGAGTTGAAGAAGTCGATAGAGGTCACCAAACTGAACCAGAGAACGGGAATCCCGACCGGCGAGCCGCCCACCACGATCCGGTTCGGCGCCATCATTGAGGACCCCGAGCTGGCCTGGGATTTTACGAAGTTCACCTTCCAGGGACAACTCTACCGCTGCGCCAGCGATGTCCTGGAAGCGGCCATGGAGAAGCGGCCGGTGGGGGCTGCCGCACCCGCGCCGGCCCCTCCGGCGGCTGCCGCACCCGCGCCGGCCGCTCCGGTGGAGCCTGGCCCGAGCCTCCCCGAGCCGGCGGGACTTCAATGGGAGAAGCTCCGCTCCAGCCCGCACCCGGCCGAGCGCGCCAAAGTGCCGGGAGGGTGGCTGGTGCTGATCGGCGATGCCGGCGCCATGGCGCTCGCGTTTTACCCGGACCCGGACCATCAGTGGGACGGGACCTCGCCGCCGTAGGATCTACGAGGCCCAGAACCGCGACACCAGCCAGTAAACCACCGGGAGCGCGAACAGGCTGCTGTCGACACGGTCCAGCCAGCCGCCGTGGCCGGGCAGCATGGAGCCGCTGTCCTTGACGCCAGCGCCGCGCTTCATGGCAGACTCGGCGAGATCGCCGATCTGTCCCGCCACATTGCCCGCCGCCCCCAGCGCGATGCTCTGAAACGGGCTGACCGACGGGATCAGCCGCGTGAGGTAGAAGAAACCGAAGACGACCGACCCGGCGAGCGATGCGATGGCGCCCTCCCAGGTTTTGGCCGGGCTGATTCGCGGCGCCAGTTTGTGCCGGCCCAAAGCTCTGCCTCCGTAATACGCCGCCATGTCCCCCACCCAGTTCAGCGCCAGCGCGAACAGCAGCCAGTGCGGATTCAGCACGCGCAGCGCAATGGCCCAGCGCCACAGACCGAAGGTGTACAACACGCCGAGCAGCAGCGCGGCGGCGCGCGGCAGGCTCGTACGCAGATCGTTCCGCGCGAGGCCCAGCGCCAGCGCCGCCAGGGTGATCAGGGCGAGCGCCAGCGACCCGTCCTGCGGGACCAGCAGCAGCACCAAGCCGGCAGCATAACCGACCGGCCCGGGACGGTCGATGCCATAACCGGCGACAATGCCCGAGTACTCGTGGAAGCAGAGCAGCGCCACCGCCGTCAGCACCGCCAGAAACGCCAGCGGCGGCGCCCAGAGCACAATGTAGACGATGAACGGGGCCAGGACGGCGGCGGTCAGAAGGCGCTTCATCGAGTCGGAGCGCCGAGCGCGGCGGCGGCCGGCTCGTCGGAGCGGTCTGCCGGGGTTTCCGGCGCGGTCAAGCCTCCAAAGCGCCGGTCCCGCCTCTGATATTCCAGCAGGGCGCGCAGCAGCTCGCCGCGCGTAAAGTCGGGCCAGAGCGTCGGGGTAACGTACAGTTCCGCGTAGGCGATCTGCCAAAGCAGGAAGTTGCTGATCCGCATCTCGCCGGAGGTTCGGATCAGCAGGTCCGGGTCCGGCAGCCCGGCGGTGTAAAGGTGCGACGCGATATCCTCCTCCGTGACGCTCAGCCCGTCCAGCCCGCCGTTGGCGCGGGCCTGTGCCAGCAGCGCGTTGAAGGCATCGGCCAGCTCCGCGCGCCCGCCGTAGTTGATCGCCAGGTTGACCTGCAACCCGCGGTTCGCCGCCGTGGATTCCACCGCCTCCATGAGTTCCCGCCGCGCCGGCCCGGGCAGCGCGTCGAGCCGTCCGATCGCCATCAGGCGCACGCCGTTGCGCATGAGGTTCGGCAGCTCCCGCCGCAGATAGATTCTGAGCAGCCGCCACAGCGTATCCACTTCGCCGCGCGGACGCTTCCAGTTCTCCACCGAGAAAGCGTACAGCGTCAGGTGCTGAATGCCCAGCCGCGCGCAGGTCTCCACCGTCACTCGCACCGGCTCGACCCCGGCCTTGTGCCCGGCGACCCGAGGCAGATTGCGCTGGCGCGCCCAGCGCCCGTTCCCGTCCATGATGACTGCGATGTGTCTGGGCAGCCGGTCCGCGTCCAGAGACTGCGCGATTACCCGATCCGCATCCGCCGGGCCGAGGATCTCCAGTAGGGCGTTCATGAGCTGGCTACTTTCTCATGGTACACGACTCCGTCGTCCGCCCGGCTATCGAGCCAGCTTCTCCAGCCAACTGACAAACTGGCCTTCCAGCAGCGCGACGGTGAGCGCCGCCGCGCCCAGAAACGTCCCAAAGGGCAGTTTATAGGTGGAGGCGTCCTTGCCGGTGGCGAAGATGTAAGTCAACCCCACCACCGAGCCCAGCACCGATCCCAGGATCAACGCCAGCAGAGCCCCCTGCAAACCCAGAAAGGCGCCCAGCATGGCGGCCATCTTCACGTCGCCGAATCCGAGCCCCTCGCGTTTCCGCAACCGATGGAACGCCCACCCAGCGAACCACAGAATCCCGCTGACCGCCGCCGCGCTCAGCACCGCGTCAATCGCCGACACCCAGGCGCGCCCCCACTCCGCCGGGAGCAGCAGCGCGAACAACCGGTACTCGGGCGTCGTCAGCGCCGCGAACACGATGCCCAGCGCCGTTCCGCCCAGGGTGAATTCATCCGGCAGGATGCGTTCCTCGAGGTCCGAGAACACCAGCCCCACGATCAGCGCGGCGAACGTGCACAGCCGCAGCGAATTCGCCGACAGCCCCTGCGAGAGCGTGATGCCGAACATCAGCAGCCCGGTCAGCGCCTCCACCAGCGGGTAGCGCGGCGAAATCGGCTGGCCGCAGTGCCGGCAGCGGCCTCGCAGCACCAGGAAGCTGAGCAGGGGGACATTGTCGTACCAGGCCACCGGGTGCTCGCAGGCCGGGCAGAACGAGCGCGGCGAAACCACCGAGAGGTCTCGCGGCAGCCGGTAGATGCAAACATTCAGAAAGCTACCGATGAGCAGGCCCGCCACCAGCGCCAGGATCGCCTCTAGCATGACAATACCCGATGGTACACCTCAAGCGTCCCGCGGACCATGGCGTCGACGGAGAAGAGGCTCGTAGCTCGTAGCCCGTAGCTGGTCGTCGATTGCCCGCCCGACAACGGAGCACCCTCGCTTGCGGCGCGCTCCGCCAGAGCAGGACACAGGAGGCGAAACCAGGCGCCGACGACGGGCTACGAGCCACAGGCCACGAGCTACGACGTCATGTTCCTCGCTTTCGCGTATTTCAGGAACGTGTAAGTGGCGGCCATATAGGCGATGGTCAGCCCTTCCAGGCCATCCAGAAATCCCGCCTCCAGGAAGTAGGTCCGCAGAAAGTTCCAGGTGGGCTCGAAGATCAGGTTCGGCCAGGCAACCTTCTGCTTGTGGGAGACCACTTCCTGCGCCGCCAGCGTCGTGTACCGGTCCAGCGACCTCAGGTGTTCGGAAAGCGATTCGCAGGTGTAGTGCAGCAGGTTGGACTTCAGGTGCCCCACCGTCCCGTTCACCCGGACGCTTTCGTGCACGAAGTCGCCGACCCAGCCCGCTTTCCGCCGGTCGTACAGCCGCGGTTTGCGGTCGGGATACCAGCCCGAGTGCAGAATCCAGCGGCCCAGGTACTGGGCCATGCGCGGCATGGTGTAGGCGTCGAATTGCGGGCCGCTCTTCTTCAACTGCCAGATCTCGGCCTCCAGCGCCTCGCTCAGCGCCTCGTCCGCATCCAGGGAAAAGATCCAGTCGTGGGAGGCCATCGCCGCGGCCAGGTTCTTCTGTTTGGCGTAACCCTGCCAGGGACTTTCGACCACGCGGGCGCCCAGCTTGGTGGCGATCTCGACCGTGCGGTCCACCGATCCGCTGTCCAGCACCAGGATCTCGTCGCAGCAGCGCAGGCTCTCGATGGCGCGGGCGATGTTGCGCTCCTCGTCGCAGGTGATGATGGTGGCCGAGATCTTCATGGCGCTCAGGAACTGATCGGCGCTGGCATGAAGCATAGCAGGAAGATGACCAGGGCCAGCCAGCCCAGCCGCTTGCGGCCCGAATCCAGTCCGCTGGAATCGAAGATCGCCGGATGCCGCAATCCGATAAACAGCAACAGCACCGCCCACAGCAGCCAGGCCGGGTCCTGGTAGAAGACGGCGATGGGAATCAGCGCGGCCACGAATATCCTGGACAGCCACTTGTGCCACTCGCCCGCCATCGAGTACAGGATGTGGCCCCCGTCGAGCTGCCCGATCGGCAGCAGGTTCAGCGCCGTGGCGAAGATTCCCACCCAGGCCGCCCGCGCCACCGGATGCAGGTAAATGTCCGAGCTGGAGACGCCCGGGAAGATGGCTTTCTCCATCAGCCACAGCAGCGGAGGCACGCCGAAGACGAAATCGCCGCCGTGCGCAATGCCCGGCAGCACCTTGGAATACGCCAGCCCGATCGACAGCGGCGGCAGCAGAAAAACAAACCCGGCCAGCGGCCCGGCGATCCCGACGTCGAACAGCACCTGCTTGGAGTAGATCGGGGAGCGGATGCGAATGAAGGCGCCGAAGGTGCCGATCAGCGGCGGGCCGGGAATGAAATACGGCAGGCTGGCATTCACCCGGTAGTGGCGGCAGGTCAGGTAGTGGCCCAGCTCGTGCGCCAACAGGATGGCCATCAGGGTGAGCGAAAAAGGCAGTCCCGCCGGCCAGGAGGACGGTTGCGACCAGATCTGGAACACCGGCAGGATGTCCCCCAGGCTGAATGCCGGGCGGTTCCTGCGGAAGTTCTCGAGCATCCGGACGCCTACCGCGGTGGTCGAGAAAAGCGTGACCACCAGCAGCAGCAGGTGCAACCAGTAGCGCGGGCGCGCCCAACCTTCCCCCCATGAGGGTTGGGCTCGGACCCCGGTTCCGTTGGTCGGCGCAGGAAACTCCGGGCCGGTTGTAAAACCCTGAGAAGACACAAATTCAGACTACTGTAACGACTGTAGTTCCTTGCCGGGCTTGAACCGCACCGCCTTGCCCGGGGGAATCGAAACCTCGGCGCCGGTGCGAGGATTGCGGCCAATTCCGGTTTTGCGGGGCCGCACGTTGAAGATGCCGAATCCCCTCAGTTCGATCCGCTCACCGTGCCCCAAGGCCTTCTTCATGCTCTCGAAAACAGTCTCCACCGCCATCTCCGCCTTGGTCTTGGTGATTCCGGTTCGATTGACCACCTCGTTGATGATATCCAGCTTGATCAAGCCAGCCTCCTTGGTTATGAGCCGCGGCCCGGATGATGCAACGGCAAACCACATGATAGGGAGCGGTTTATCCCGTTGTCAAGCCGCCCCGGTCAGGGCCTTGGCGGCCTCCAGCGCAAGCTCGTAGTTCGGGTGTTCTCCTACTTCCTTCACGTACTCCACGTAGCGGATCGCATTCTCCCCATCGAGCACGAAAATCGCCCGGCTCTCGATGCGCAACTCCTTGATCAGCGTGCCGTAGTTCACGCCGAAGGAAACGTCGCGGTGATCCGAGAGCATCCTCACGTTGTCGATGCCGAAAGTGTTGCAGTACCGCTTCTGCCCAAAGGGAAGGTCCACGCTGATGGTGTAGATGTCCACGCCACTCAGCTTGGTGGCCGCCTCGTTGAAGCGCTTGGTCTGCGCGTCGCAGATCGGCGTGTCGAGCGACGGCACCACGCTGAAGATCCGGACGTTGTTCCCGGTTCCGGCCAGCGTCACTGGTTTCAGCGTATTGTCCACGCACTGGAAATCCGGCGCCGGGTCGCCCACCTTCAGCTCCGGGCCGATCAAAGTCAGAGGATTGCCCCGCAGAGTCACCGCACCTATCCGTTCCATCGATCCCTCCAGGAGAATTCCGTCACGGCCATTATCCCACTAACGACCGGACCAACTCCTGAGGGTCCGTGGTAGGCAGGCGGCAGGCGTAGCCATCGCACAGGCTGGCGCTGGCGGCGCCGTTCAACGGCCGCATGGCGGCTATCGCGGGCGAGTACGCGGAAAGAAAACGCCGGGCCGCCTCGCCGTCCACCAGCAGCACCACCTGGTTCGGCAGGAAGCGCCGGTGGATGGCCCGCAGGAACGCGCGTGTGTCCTCGGCGTCCCTCGCGCCCGCCAGCACGACCTGACGCGGCCGGCAGGCGCTGCGGGCCAGGCTGGCCAGCATCTGCGGCGCGGCGGCCGGAGCCTCTGCCAGCAACGGCAAGAACCAGCGCAGCGCTCGTTCCGCCGATTCGCGATACCCGGAGTGCCACGTGATCGTGGCCAGGCGCAGCAGATTGAGGATGGCGATGGAATTCCCCGATGGCTCCGCCCCGTCGTAGTCGTCCTTCATCCGCGGCGCCAGGTTGCTCTCGCCGGCCGCCGTGGTATAGAACCCGCCGCGCTCGTGGTCCTCGAACCGCGCAAGCTGGGCCTCGGTGAGCTTTACCGCCACCTCCAGGCAGCCTGTGTCGAAGCCGGCTTCGTAAAGGTCCAGCAGGCCTTGCACCAGGAAGGCGTAGTCGTCGAGGAAGCCGGGAATCGCGGCTTCGCCGTCGCGGTACCGCCGCAGCAGCGTGCCCTGCTCCGCGTCGTACAAGCGGCCCAACAGGAATTCGGCGGCGCGCCCGGCGGCCTCCAGGTAGCGGCCCTCTTCCAGGACCTGCGCGCCTTTGGCGAAGGCCGAGATCATAAGCCCGTTCCAGCCGGTCAGGATCTTGTCGTCCCGGTGCGGCCGCCTCCGCCGCGCGCGCACTTCCAGAAGCTGTTGCCTGGACGCGCCCAGATCCGCCCCGTCCTCCGCCCTATACAGGATGTTCCGCCCCGCGAACTCGCCCTCCGGGTCGGGCCGCACGTTGCCGTGCCGCTCCACCCCGTAGTGCCGGCAGAACCGGTCGGCGGCCCCGCCAAGCGCGCTCTCGATCTCCTCCCGGCTCCACAGATAGAAGGCCCCCTCGCGCCCCTCGCTGTCGGCGTCCTCGGCGGAGTAAAACCCACCCTCGGCGTCCCTCAGGTCGCGCAAAACGTAGTCCAGGATTCCGCGCGCCACGCCGGCGTAATGCTCCTCGCCGGAGACCTGGTACCCTTCCAGGTACGCCACCGCGAGCTGCGCCTGGTCGTACAGCATCTTCTCGAAGTGCGGCACGTGCCAGCGCGCATCGGTCGCGTAGCGGTGAAAGCCGCCGCCGAGGTGGTCGTGGATTCCGCCGCGCGCCATCGCATTCAGCGTCGCCAGCGCCATTTCGCGCGCCTCCGCGTTCCCGGTGCGCTCCCAGTAGCGCAGCAGGAAGTGGCACACCGCCGGACGCGGGAACTTCGGCGCGCCTCCAAAGCCGCCGTGCCGGGCACCGAAAGCGCGGCGGAAGGCCTGGAAACCGGCCTCCAGCGCGGAAACGTCCCGGATGTCCGCGGCGGGCGCCACCTCGGCCGCCTGCGTGAGTTGCTCCATCGCCTCCCGGCTGGATTCCACGATCCGCGCGCGATCCCGCCGCCACGCCTCGGCAACGCGCCCCAACACCTGGCGCAAGCCTCCGGGCGGGAAATACGTTCCGCCGAAGAACGGCTTCAGTTCGGGCGTGAGAAACACCGACATCGGCCATCCGCCCGAGCCGGTGGTCGCCTGGACAAAGGTCATGTAAATGCGATCGACGTCGGGCCTCTCCTCGCGGTCCACCTTGATGGAAACGAAACCGCAGTTGAGCAGCTCGGCGATCTCCCGGTTCTCGAACGACTCGCGCTCCATCACGTGGCACCAGTGGCAGGTCGAGTAGCCCACTGACAGAAAGATCGGTTTGTCCTGCTCGCGCGCCTCGCGGAACGCCTCTTCGCCCCAGGGCTGCCAGTCCACCGGGTTGTGCGCGTGCTGGAGCAGATACGGACTCTTCTCGCGGATCAGTGCGTTGGTGTGCATCAGCCCCTCACTTCCATTTAACCGCATGCTCTGGTATTCGTACAGCATGGACAAACTCCAAGAGATCGCCAAACGCCGGAAAGCTGCACATGCCAAGCTGCTGGCCCTGGATTCGAAAGTCTATCGGGCGTTCCTGAACCTACAAGAGGCCGCCTTCGCCGACGGCGCGCTGCCCAGGAAAACCAAGGAGTTGATCGCCCTCGGCATCTCCGTAGTGGATAATTGCGAATCCTGCATGCAGTGGCACATCGAGCAGGCCGCCCAGGCGGGCGCTTCGATGCGGGAGGTGCTGGAAGCGGTCGAGGTGGCCATCGAGATGGCTGGCGGTCCCGCCACCGTTTCGGCGCGTTTCGCGCTGGAAGTGATGGACAGCGTGTTTCAGCCGCCCGCCGCCGGCAAATAGCCTTCGGCTCTCAGGCTCTCCAGTACCTCCGCCAGCTTCTGGCGCGCCTCCGCCGGGAGCGGCCCCACCGGCCTCCGGCACGCCCCCGCCCGCACGCCCGACATGTTCATGGCTTCCTTGACCACCGACGGGAACGTGCCCAGAGAGAATGCCCGGCGCAACGGCTCGACCAGCGCCTGCAAGCGCGCCGCCTTCTCGATGTCGCCGGCCTGAAAAGCCTCGTACAGCTCCACGAAGGCGCGCGGGCAGACGTTGGCGCACGCGGTCACCGCCCCGGCGCAGCCCAGCTTCAGTCCGTCCAGAATCATGTGGTCGCGCCCGATGAACACGGCCAGGCCCGCCTCCGTGTATTCGGGGATCTCCCCGAGCTTGCCGCTCGAATCCTTCAGCCCAACGAAGTTCTGGCACTCCCCGGCGACGCGCCGCAGGATCGCGGGCGTCAGCTCCACGCCGGTGCGCTCCGGGATGTTGTAGGCGAGCACCGGGGTGCGCACGCTGCGGCATACCTCGGCGTAGTGCTCGACCAGTTCGTCCGCGCTGGGTTTGACGTAATACGGCGTGATCGCGACAAGGTAGTCGGCGCCGTCGTCTTCGGCTCGCTCGGCCAGGCGCACGGTCTGCTGCGTGGTCACCGCCCCCACGTTGGCATAGACCGGCACGCGCCCGCCCACGGCTTGCACGCAGAATCGCGCCGCCACCTGGCGCTCCTCCTCGGTCAGCGCGAAGAACTCGCCCTGCCCTCCAATCACAAACAGGCCATGCACCCCGCTCGAGATCAGCACATCGATCAGGTTCTGCCAGGCCTCGTAGTCGATCAGCTCGTCGTCGCGAAACGGCGTGATCACGGCGGGAACAATCCCCTTGAGCGACGCCTCGGGCATACTGCCTCTTATTCTAGCTCCACGCGCCGGAGCCGGAAATCGGCTACCATGGCGGACAAGGGACTATGAGCTACTACCAACAGAACCGCGACGCTTTTCTCGAAGGGCTGAAGACCTTCCTGCGCATCCCCAGCATCAGCACGCTCCCGGAGCACAAGCCCGACATCCGGCGTGCCGCCGAGTTCGTCCGAAACGAACTGAGCGCGGCCGGGCTCGACAAGGCCGAGCTGATCGAGGGCCCCGGCCATCCGCTGGTCTACGCCGAGTGGCTCGGCGCGCCCGGCAAGCCCACGCTGCTCTTTTACGGCCATTACGACGTGCAGCCGGCCGAGCCGCTGGAGGAGTGGAAGTCGCTGCCGTTCGAGCCCGAGGTGCGCAACGACAACATTTACGCCCGCGGCGCCAGCGACGACAAGGGGCAGGTGTACATCCTGGTGAAGGCGGTCGAGGGCCTGCTGAAGACTACGGGCAAGCTGCCCTGCAACGTGAAGTTCCTCATCGAGGGCGAGGAGGAGATGGGCGGCGAGCACATCGAGAGCTACGTGGCGCAGAGGCCGCCGCGCCTGAAATCCGACGCCGCCATCATCTGCGACACCGAGATGTTCGCTCCGGAGCTCCCCACCGTCTGCGTGGGCCTGCGCGGAATCGTCTACACCGAACTGCACGTCCAGGGCGCGGACCACGACCTGCACTCGGGCGTCTATGGCGGCGCCGCGCCGAACCCGATCCAGGCGATCGCCGAGATCCTGACCGCGTTGAAGGACCGCGACGGCCACATTCTCATCCCCGGCTTTTACAGCCGCGTGCAGCCGCCGAGCGACAAGGAGAAGGAGGCCTGGGCGCGCCTGCCGTTCGACGAGGAGGAGTATCGCAAGAAGGAAGTCGGCTCGACCGAGCTCACCGGCGAGCCCGGTTTCAGCGTCTTCGACCGCACCTGGGCGCGGCCTACCCTGGAAGTGCACGGCATCCGCGGCGGCTTCATCGGCGAGGGCGCCAAGACCGTGATCCCCGCCCGCGCCGTGGCCAAGATCAGCATGCGGCTGGTGGCCGACCAGCGGCCCGACGAGGCCTTGGCGCAGTTCAAACTTGCCGTCGCCAAGGTCTGCCCGCGCGGCGTCACCGCCGAAGTGAAACTGATCCACCTGGCCGGCGCCTCGCTGGTCAATCCCGACAACCGGTTCATCCACGCGGCTGCAACCGCCATGGAGGAGATGTTCGGCAGCAAGACCGTCTATACCCGCTCGGGCGGCTCGATCCCCATCGTCGGCTCCTTCGAGCGCTGCCTCGGAATCCCCAGCGTGATGATGGGCTTCGGCCTGCCCGACGACAATCTTCACGCGCCCAACGAGAAGTTCCACCTGCCGAACTTCTATCGCGGCATCGAGGCCGTGGCGCGGTTCATGGAAATCGTGGGGCAATAGGTGGGACGTCCTCTCGCCCTGATCACTGGGGCGTCAAGCGGCATTGGCGCAGCATTCGCGCGCGCGCTCGCCCGCAGGGGTTACGACCTGGTTCTGGTGGCGCGCCGCAAGGACCGGCTCGAGGCGCTGGCGCGCGAACTCAACGGCGAAGCGCTCTCCGCCGATCTCACCAAAGATGCGGAACTCAAGCTGGTCGAGGACCGCATCGCCGCGGCGGACAACCTGGAACTGCTCGTCAACAACGCCGGTTTCGGCGCGACAGGCCACTTCTGGGAGGCGGATCTCGACGGGCAGGACCGAATGCACCGCCTGCACGTGCTGGCCACGGTGCGCCTGACCTACGCCGCGTTGCGTGGGATGGTAGCCCGCGCCAGCGGCGGCGTGATCAACGTTTCCTCGGTCGCCGGCTTTGTGCAAAGCCCGGGCAGCACCAGCTACGGCGCCACCAAGCGCTGGATGAACGCTTTCACCGAGGGCCTCTACCTGGAACTGAAGAGCATAGGCTCGCCGGTGAAGGTGCAGGCGCTCTGCCCCGGCTTCACCTATTCCGAGTTCCACGACGTGGCGGGCGTCGACCGCAACCTGATCGCCAAGAGCCTGTGGATGCGAGCGGAGGACGTCGTGGAATCCTCCCTGCACGGCCTGGATCGCGGCGACCTGTTTGTGATCCCGGGCTGGCGCTACAAGTTCCTGGTCCGCCTCCTCGCCATCGTGCCGGACGGGCTCCGGCGCTGGGGCTCGCTGAGGTACGCCCGGCGGGCGAAGCGGGTGTAAGGGCGTCGAGTTCGCTCGGCCCTTTCGTGACCGGGGTATGGAATAATGGGTTCAAGGTAATGGAAGAAATCACCCTTCAAGTGCAACGTGACGAGGAATCGGGCTGGCTCGTGGCATCGTGGGACGATCCAGATGGAGCGGGTGGCATCACCACGCAGGGGCAGGACCTCCGCGATTTGCAGCAGCAGATCACCGAGGCGGTTACAGTTCACTTTGACGCGGGCGCCGCTCCTCGTCGAATCCGCATCCACTTCGTCAGCGATCCGGTTCTGGTTCAGGCGTGAGGTTGCCCCGGGACATCTCGGCAGCTCAAGCGCTCAGAGCCCTGGAGCGGCTGGGCTTTTCGATCGCCAGACAGACCGGTTCTCACGTTCGCCTGGCCCGTGGGAATCGGCGCGTTACCGTACCGATGCATCGCAACCTGGTTGCAGCCACACTCCATAGCATTCTCCGTCAAGCGGGCGTCAGCTTGGACGAGTTTGTGGGCGCGCTGTAGGGTGCCGGAACCCGTCGCTCTGCCGTGGCCGGCTTTCTCGACTCTGTGATGTGATCGGCGTTTCCCAGGAGCACTGACTGGGACCTCTCGGAATCCTCCTGTGACCAGTTCGGTCGTCGGAGGCGATGATCGAACTGTATGTGAAGTACAATCGAAAAGGGGGCGGTGCTTCATGAGTGACACGCCTGCATCACGAAACGAGCCACGAGAAAGCGACCTACTCCTTCCGTTTGAGTCACAGAACATCCCTGAGGACTACAGAGAGTACTACAGAATCAAGCGGAACAACTTTTTCGCAAGCATCCAAGGCTTCCCGGAGATGTGGAAATACTACATTCTTCTCGATGGGATATGGCTCCGGGAATTTGGGGACCTCAAGCCTCTAGGGGATGCGACCCAGTTCGTCCCGCTCATCCTCTTCTTCAATGCTCACGCTAAGATGCGCATCAGTATCGAACTGGCGTTGTCCGGCTGCCTTGCAGAAGCGCGCTCGATCCTCCGGGATGCGGTCGAATTCGTCGCGCATGCCCACAGGATGCGCAGCGACCCTAAACTCCAGAAGGTGTGGCTCAGCAAGAACGAAGAGGGCCAGGCATTCGAGGACGCATTCGTGCGCCACAAAAAGGAGGGTCTCTTCCGGGGGCTCGACGAATTGCACCAGATATGGGGTCAATTGTCGGAGACCGGGTCACACGCGACGTTGAACTCCATGTGTGACCGTTTTGCGGCCGTCAAGTCAGACGATGGCGGTCAGGAGTGGGGGTTCAATTATTGCGGCGTCGAGCGACGCATGTGGGCTCTGTCCCTGTTCTCGATGCTGCTGACGTGCTTCGTGATGGAGCGGATATTCTATGGCGACTATGAAGACCGCCTGAGGCTCGATCACATCCTCGTCGGTATGCGCGGCGAGTTTGAGAGGTTCAAGGAGCAGGTCCGCGAGCACTTGAAGGTTCGCTATGAAGTAAAGCCGCCTGCTCCCAAATCGACAATTCACGTGCCATAGCAACAAGCGGGGAGCGAAACGCGTCAGCCTGAACTGAGCCATTTCTGTTTCAGCGACCGGGTTGCGCGGATTACGCCCCTGAAGTCCCCAACCACGCAACTGCACGCACGATGCCCTGCGCCATCGCGCCGCAGCTGCCGCGGACCCCGATCGACCGGGTGATTCGGGGCTGTCACTTCTCCCGCCCCAGCGCCAGGGCGAAGTACTGGGCGGGGGTGGCGCCGACGTTGCGCAGGCCGTGGTCGTCGTTGGAGGCGATGTAGGCCACCGAGCCCGGACCCAGCTTGGTGGTGTTTCCGGCGATGGTGACTTCAACCGTTCCCCCGCGGATCAGGAGCAGCTCGTCGTGCGCGTGCCGGTGCGGTGGATGCGACGGGCTTCCGGCGGGAAGCTCGGTCTCGTGCAGCTCGATCGCGAGGCCCGTGTGGGTCTCGCCCTCGAGGATCCGGCGCTGGCGGGCCGGGCCGCTGGCGCGCACCGGCAGGTCCTCGAATCGGTAAGCGTGGGATGCCAGGGGCGAGTTCGGCGCCGCGGCGGCGGCCGCCGCCGCGGACGGAAGTAGAAGGGCGAAATCTCTGCGCGAGTAGGTCACCACCGCAGTATACACCGAGCCACAGCACTATCCACGCGCAACCCGTTTGCGCAGGAGCACGTGGCAGACGTCCGTCTGGCCTTCCTCGAAGCTGAGCGCCGAGGCGGCGAGGTAGAGTTGCCAGGTGCGATAGGTCTCCGCATCGACGTGGCGCAGGCAGGCCTCCGCGTTCCGGTCGAGCCGCGCGACCCAATCGCGGCAGGTGCGCGCGTAGTCGAGGCGCACGTTCTCGACGTCGAGCACATCGAAACCCGCCATTTCCGCGTCGCGGACGACGTCGGCGAGGTGCGGCAGCTCGCCACCGGGAAAGACGCGGCGCTGGAGGAACAGCGTCTCCGGCCCGTCCTCGACCGATTGCGGCCGCACGATACCGCTATTGAGAAACAGGCCGCGGCCGTCCAGCAGACGAGCCACCTTCGCGAAGTAACCACGCAGCCGGCGCCGCCCGACGTGCTCGTACATGCCGATGGAGGATATCTTCTCGAACCGGCCATCCAGGTCCCGATAATCCATTTCGCGGAATTCGACGCTCAGGCCGCGGGCGGCGGCCTCCGCCACCGCGTACTCGTGCTGGCGCCGGCTGAGGGTGCATCCGGTCGCCCGCACGCCATATTGCTCGGCGGCGTGCAGGGCCAAGCCGCCCCATCCGCAACCGATATCCAGGTAGCGCTCGCCGCGCCGGAGGTCCAGCTTGCGGCAGAGATGATCGAGCTTGGCCAGTTGCGCCCGCTCGAGCGGCCACGAAGGGTCCTCGTAGCGGGCTTCCGAGTATTGCATCCGCGAGTCCAGGAACTCGCGGTAGAAGTCGTTGGATCGGTCGTAGTGAAAGCGGATGTCCCGCGCGGCCCCGCTTCTGGTTTGAAACCAGCGCGAGGGCACGCAACGGGCCAGCGCCGCGAAGAGCCGGTCCCTCCAGCCGGGCCGGTAACCGGTCCGCAGGAACCGGATGGCCGACACCAGGTCGCCGCGGACGCTGAATTTGCCGCGAATGAAGGCGAGCGCCACCGAGTACGCATCCGCCTTGGTGAACCATTCGAATTGCGCCTCGCCGGCGAACACCAGCGAGAATGCACACGGCCCGGCGCCGAAGACGCGGCGCGCCCCGTTGCGGAATTCGACGGCGCAAACAGGAGGGCCGGTGCCGCCAATCGCCGTTGCGAACATAGTCCCCTCTGCCTACAATGTAACGCCGAAACCCCACCTTACGCCAGCAATCAGTACAATAACTCTGTGATCGTAGAGATCGAAGGCGTTCCGCTGCACCTGGCCCATCCCGACGAGATCCCTGTGAACTGGGTGGGCCAGGAGGAGGTGATGCGCCAGCTCCTGGCGGCCTGGCTGGTGATCGACGCGCAGGACCTGCCCATGAACCCGCGCCTGATCGGCAAGCCCGGCGTCGGCAAGACCACGCTGGCTTACGCGGCGGCCAAGCGCATCGGACGCGAGGCCTACATCATGCAGGCCACCGTGGACACGCGGCCGGAGGACCTGATCGTGCAGCCGGTCATCGAGGGCGCGGCCCGGCTGCGCTACGTCGCCTCGCCGCTGCTCACGGCCATGATTCGCGGCGCCGTCGCCATCCTCGACGAAGGCAACCGCATGAGCGAGAAGAGCTGGGCCAGCCTGGCCCCGATGCTGGACACGCGCCGCTACGTCGAGAGCGTCGTGGCCGGCATCAAGATCAAGGCCCACCCCCAGTTCCGCCTGGTCACCACCATGAACGACGACGCCTCGACCTTCGATCTGCCCGAGTACATCCACTCCCGGCTTCAGCCGCAGATTTTGATCGACTTCCCCGAGCGCGACGAGGAATACCAGATCCTCAAAGAGAACCTGCCCTTCGGCGAGGAGCGCATCCTGCAATACGTGACGGATTTCCTCCAGCACGCGCACGCCGCCGACGAGCGCTACACCGTCCGCGACGGCATCAACATCGCGCGCTTCGCGATGAAGCTGAAGAGCCTGGCCACCGACGCGGCCGAGGAGGCGCAGGCGCTGCATCTCTCGATCCTGGAAACCTTGGGCGAAGAGGCGCTGCGGTACTTCCCGCGGGGTTGACCCATGGGCGGTCTCGACGCCATACTTCCCGACCCGGGCAGCCTGATCCGTGGCCGCTTCCACTACCTTCCGGTAGCGCCGGGACGGCTGGAGTTCGCCCTCGAAGTGCGGCGGGCCATTTTGCGGGAAAAGCCGCAGGTGGTGGCCGTCGAATTGCCGGTCACGCTCGAGCAGGCTTATCTTCAGGCCCTCGAGCGTCTCCCGCAGATCACGGTGCTCCTCTACCCCGACGAGAAGGAAGCGGACCGCGGCGTTTACGTTCCGATCGAGCCCGCCGATCCGTTCACGGAGGCCATCCGGACAGCGTTCGAGACCGGCGCCGAAGCGATGTTTTGCGATCCCGACCTCGGCGAGCGCCCCCATCTGCCGGACCAGTATCCCGATCCGTACTCGCTCGGGCATATCGGCTTGCGGAAGTACATCGAAGCCTACCGCGTGTACCCGCAGCCGCGCTCGGATGCCATCGCGGCGCATGCCGCCGGCATCGCCTGGAAACTCCAGGGCGCGGACCCGCTGGCTCACGTGCTGGTGGTGCTCTCGCTGAACCTGCTCGACCCGGTGCTGGACGCCATGGAGGAGCCGCAGCCGGAGCCGCACGGGCGCCGCCGCAGGCGCGACGTCGAGCTGCTGAATCCCCATCCGGACTGTCTGGCCGAGATCACGGCCGAGTATCCCTACTTACAGGAGTGCTACGAACGGGCGCGCGTGGCCACGGAGTGTCCCGACCGGCGGCGTGTGCAACTGGAGGTGCTGCGCGAGGCGGAGAAAGCTTACCTGGCCAACGCCGGGGAAGCCGTGGCGCACTGGCAGCGGCGCCTGATGGCGCGTTACACCCGCAACCTGGCGTTCACAAACGGCGACCTGACCGCGGGCGTGTTCGACCTCACCGTCGCCGCGCGCGCCCTGGTCGACGACAACTACGCCTGGGAGGTCTGGCAGACGGCGAACCGGTACCCGGCGCAGAAGGCGGAGTGCGAGCTGGAGACCGTCAACCTCTCGGGCGAGGAGATCTGGCGCAACACCAAGAAGATCCGCCTGCACCGCCGGCTCCCCCGCCCCAAGCAGCGCCTCCGGCCCCTGGGCCTCAAGCCGCGCAAGAAAGAGAAATTCGAGGGCGAGTGGGCCCGGGAGTTCCACGGCCAGGCCATCTGCTCCTACCCGCCCGAGGACCTGGTCATCGAGAACTACGGCCGCTTCGTCAAGAAGAAAGCCAAGAGCATCCTGTCGGAGGAGCGCACCCGCACCGAGCCCTTCGCGACCTCGCTGCTCGACGGCATCGATCTGCGCGAGACCATTCGCAACTGGTACGAGGGCAAGATCTACGTCCGGCAGTTCGAAAAGATCGCCGGCGAGGTCGGCTCGGTGATCGTGATCTTCGACCCCGATCCCGAGGGGCGCTACACGTATCTCACCACCTGGCTGGGCGAGCATCAGAACGAATCCGACATGGCGTTCTACTCGACCAACCCGTTCGACCATATCGTGGGGCCGGGCATTGGCAGGGCCGAATACGGCGGCTTCCTCATGAGTCTGCCGCCACGGCGCATGATCGACGTCTGGAGCGATCCGGACTACGATTTCGCCGAGAGCAAGCCGGAGCGCTTGCTGCTGGCGGGGTTGGACTACTCAATCCACCGGCACGTGGTCTATGTCGCGGCCAAGCCGCCGCGCTCGGTGTTCCGCTCGATCGCCTCGCGCTTCGGGCGCAACATCCTGTACATTCCCATGGGCCAGCTCTCGCCGCAGAAACTGAAAAGGATCCGCGTGGTGCACGTGCTCGACAGCTACGAGCGCCGCCGCGACGCCAAAGAGTACATCTGGTGAGGGCGGCTCGGGTATCCTGGTTAGAATCACAATGAAGCGATTCGCGATCCCTCTCTGTTGCCTCGCGGCGGTCTTTTGCGGCTGCCGCACCTTGCGCCCGCGGCCCATCTCCGAGATCCCCATGGTGGACACCAGCCGGCAGGGCAGGCTCCTGCGCGGCTTCTATGAGATCAAAGAGGGCTCCAGATGGACCTCCCGCGTCTTCGCCGTCTCCCTGGATCCACCCAAGACCGATCGAGCCACCTACCTGGAACTGGACTGCTACGTTCCCGTGCAACTTGTGGAGGAGTTCCAGACCGCCGCCCTCATCGCCAGGGTGAACGGGGTGGAGGTGGGCCGGCAGACGTTCTACCAGCCCGGCCATGCGACCTTCACGCGCTACGTCCCCGTCCAGGCTCTCAAGCGGAAGCCCGCCGAGGTGGAGTTCGAGCTGGATAAGTCGACTACGGACCCGCAAACCAGCCGGGTGTTGGGAGTGGCTGCCGTCTCGATCGGCTTGAAGGAATACGAACAGACGGCCGAATACCGCGAAACCCAGATGTGGCTGGCCCGCGAGGGCTTTAAGAAGGTGGAGGCAGAGCGGCGGCTGCAAATCCCGCCGGCCAAAGAGCAGGAACTGATGAAGCTGTTCCTCCAACTGCCCGTCTGGCAGGACCTGCGGTTCCAGAACGTCAAGATCGCCAAGAACCCGCTGGACCTATGGATGATGCAGCAGATTCTCTACGAGGTGCAGCCGGACTTCGTGGTCGAGACGGGCACCGGGCTGGGTGGCTCCGCGTTGTACTGGGCCAGCGCGCTCAACAGCATGGGCCTGGAGCGGTCGCGGGTTCTCACGGTGGATACGCGGAACCTCGCCGCGGACGCTTCCAAGCACTTCCTCTGGAAGAAGTACGTCGAGTTTTTCGCAGGGAGCTCGACCGACCTCGGGATCGTCTCCCGGATCGCCGACCGGGTGAAAGGCCGGAAGACGGTCGTCACGCTGGATTCCGATCATGCCATGGAGCACGTGCTCCAGGAACTGCGGATGTATTCGCCCCTGGTCAGCCGCGGTAGCTACCTGGTGGTCCAGGCCACGAACCTGGACGGCGTGCCGGCGCAACCCGGCTCCGGTCCCGGTCCGTACGAGGCAGTGCGGCGGTTCCTCGCAGAAAGCGGCGGCAAGGATTTCGAAAAAGACCTCAGCCGCGAAATGATGGTGCTGACCTTCAACCCCGGTGGCTGGCTGAGAAGAAAATGAACCGAAGCGCGATCCTCCTGTGCGGGCTGGCCGCTCTGTGCTGCGGCTGCGGCCACCCGCCGCCGGCCCCGACGATCTCCGAGATCCCAATCGGCGACCAGAGCCTGGAGCGCAGACTCCTTCGGGGGTTCTACGAGAGTACGGGCGCGTGGAGGTGGACGGCGCGGGTCTTCGCCGTCTCGCTGGATCCGCCGCCTCCCGGCAAAGACACCTATCTCGAGTTGGACTTCGATCTTCCCCACGAGGTGATGAACGCGGTGCGAATCATCACGCTCACTGCCAGGGTGAATGGCATGGAGGTCGGCAGGCAGACGTACAACACCATGGGCCGGCGCATCTTCGCGCGCCGCGTGCCCGACACGGCCCTCCACCGCCGACCCACCGAAGTGGAATTCGAGCTGAACAGGGAGATCCGGGACCAGAACAGGGGCCGGAACTTAGGGCTGATCGCCCTGAATGCCGGGCTGATGGAGCTCGAGGGGACCACCGCGTACCACGAGGCCGAGAGCCGCCTCGCCCGGGATGGCTACGCCCAGATCGTCCAGCGGCGCAATCTGCGGCTCCCGGCGGCCGACGAGCAGGAGCTGATGAAGCTGTTCCACCAACTGCCCGTCTGGGAGAACCTGTGGTTCCACAACGTCCGGCTGATCAAGAACCCGCTGGACCTGTGGATGATGCAGCAGGTCATCTACGAAGTGCAGCCGGACTTCATCATCGAAACCGGCACCTGGCGCGGCGGCTCCGCTCTCTACTGGGCGAACGTGCTCGAGGGCATGGGCCTGGAGAAGTCCCGGGTTCTGACCGTGGATATCCAGGATTCCACGCAGCAGGCTTCCACCGACCGGTTCTGGAAGAAGTACGTCGACTTCTATCTCGGCAGCTCGACCGATCCCGAGATTGTCTCGGCGATCTCGAATCGCGTGAAGGGCCGCAAGACCATCGTCACACTGGATTCCGATCACTCCATGCAGCACGTTCTCCGGGAGCTGCGGATGTACTCGCCGATGATCAGCCGCGGCAGTTACCTGGTGGTGGAAGATACGCACCTGGACGGCGTTCCGACGCATCCCGAGGATGGCCCAGGCCCGCTGGCGGCAACGCTCGAGTTTCTGAAGGAGGGCGGCGGCCAGGAGTTCGAGCCGGACTTCAGCCGGGAGAAGATGGTAATGACCTTCAACCCCGGCGGCTGGCTGCGGCGAAAGTAGGATAAGGCTCCAGCCTTGTCTCCGCGACGCAGTACCCTACCGATAGGTCACGTTCTTCATGTTCATCTCGCCGTAAGCAAAGTAACCTGCGTCTATGCCGCCGCCCGAGAACTTGGCGCCCCCCAGCAGAGGAGCGCGGCCCACTCCGAATGAAGACGCGGTGGCGTCAGTGGGATTGAGCGGCAGAGCGGATAGAACCACGGAAGGGATGACCAATCGCCCCGCTTCCACCCGCTCTGCGCAACCGAAGATCGTCATGGCCGAGGAACTGAACATGGTCGGGAGAGAGACGGCGCCGCCGATCAGTACGTACTCGCTCGCGGGGTCTCCTCCCGTCCACGTGACGGTCAGATCTTGCGATCGGTCGATGGTCTGGATGCTATCCAGGTTGGTCCAGTTGAGCGGGGCCGGCGCACCGGGAATCGAGAGCGTGGCCTGAAAGGCGCCGGCATCGGCGCCCCCAGCGCCGTTGTCCAGGATGTACGCTCCCGGGTCGAGAAAGGGCGGGTTTTTCGGCGTGCCGAAAATCGCCGGTGTGACTGCATACCCCATGGCGTTCTTCTCGTACATGCCTATGTTGTCCTTGGGCAGGCGTCTGGAGCCATTGGGCCCTCGCAAATTCAATGCCGACCCGACATTCAGACGCGACCCGCTGCGCAGCACAAGAGAGTTAAAGACGTTCTGGTCACCGCTGACTGCCGTGCAGGTTCCCAGCGCCACTCCGCCCACTGAATTCACGCCGGCGGACTGGCCCACCGTGCCTGCGTCCCAACGGAAGAAATCGCCCCAGGCGACATCCGCTTTGCCCTGGGCAATTACCATGCCAGGCGCGCCGAGCGTGAAGTTCTCGCGGAGCAGTTGAATCCAGGCGAAGTTGAGGCTCTCGCCATTGGCGATGCGCTGGAGATCGCTGGCCGAGGGCCCGTGCGGGTCGGAGCAGATGCCGCCTTGCGGAGCGATGGCGATCGAGGTGAAGTTGCTCATCACGCCTCCGGCCTTGATCGCCACCGGCACGTAGCAGCCTTGCGTCACGTTCTGCGGGAGTTGGAAGTTGATCTGGTCTTCTCCCGCATAGCTGGGTGTCCGGCCCTTGTATTGAACGGCCACCTGCTGGTTGCCCACCCAGACCTCTACAGGGGTGCCCGGATCCAGCGCGCCGGGCGGATTCGTCTCGTCGACATTGACCGGCCCCAGGCCCGTGCCCCATAGCACCATTACCTGGCCCGGCTGGGCCGCCTGGATGGGAGAGTTGAGGGGCGGCTCCGCCGGCGAAACCCAGTTCTGGACAACGGCGGGTCCTTTGCCGGCCATGTTGCGGGAGAAGATGCCAAAGTTCGTCCGCACCACGAGAATCGTCACTGGGGTGCTGGGCTTTGCGTTGTAGGTGAGTGTCAGAGTGCCTGTGCCGGTCGGCGTCTTGGAAGGCAGGATGGCGGCCACTTGGCTGGCCGAGGTGTACAGCATGATGGCATCTACGGTGGTGCCGCCAACCGTGACTTTGATGGACGTTCCGCCCAGCGCAGTGGGCAGCGGGAACGCCACGGCCCTCTGCAACGCGGCAGGCCCCAGCCCGTACCCGAAAACCGTAAAGATCGAGCCTTGGGCGATGCCGGCGTTCGGTAACCCATCGAGTCCGTAGCTGGCCGCGTTGAGAACGCTACCCTGAAGCACGACTGGTTGCGCCACCGCAATCGCGGCGCAGAAGACAAGCGGCAGAACAAGAGGTATTGAGACCCTCATCGGCTCCTCCCTGGTGGCTATCCATTCTATACCAGACATGGCCGCAATCGCTGGCAGACGGAACCCGGTGGGGGTCTGGGCCTCAAGAACTGCCGCGCGGCTGGCTGCGGCGACAGTGACGGATCAGCCCAGATTCGCGAGGGACGGCTTTCGCATTCGAGCCATCCATCAGCGGCTGTCCTCGATCCGCCTGGCCGTCGTCCCCCCGCCGACTATCTCCATCGACTGATCTGCCTTCTTTACGAAGCGTAGATCGGGGACGGCCCCTTCGGGATCGAAGAACGCGTCTTCGGATTCGGGAAGCATCTCGAATCGAACGCCCGGGAGAAGCTGGACGTAGAGCCGCCCGTTCTCGAAGACCACGGTGGTCAGCCGTCCGCCCGGAGCCTGATATTTCCCGGCGTATGACTGCAATACCTGGGCCGGGACGGAAGCGACTGCTTTCCGCCGCGGCTGGAAGTCCGGCCAACCGTACTCCGCCGAGATGGCGGAGAGAATCTCGCGCGAGAGGCCGTCTCCGCGGTCGCCGTTGGTCATCACCACGGCGCCGCGCCCGGAATCGCAGTATCCGAACAGAGTGCACCGGAACCCCTCGTTCCCACCGTTGTGTGAGAAGGACTTCAAGCCTGCCGTGTCTCCCAAGCCCAGGCCAAGTCCATAGGCCCCCAGCACGCCCGTGAGCATCTCCTTCACGGTCGCCGGCTTCAGTACCCGGTCGGGGCTCTGAATCTCGCGGACCACGCGAGCCAGATCCGAGGGAGTCGTCCACAGGCCGGCGGCCGCCAGCTCCGGGTACGTGTGCCACTTTCCCTGAACCGGGCTTCCGTTGGACCGGTGCCCGGTCGCCGCATCCGCGATCCGGCCGCCCGACAATGGCTGCTCGAACGTGCTGCCCCGCATGCCGAGCGGGTCGAGCACGAGTTCGCGAGCCACCTCCCTGAACGGCCTGCCTGTCACGTCCTCGACTAACAGTTGTACAACCTCGTATCCGCCGCCGGAGTAGCGCCAGCGGCTGCCTGGGACCGCTTCCACGCGGATCGGTGGCGAATTGGCGGGCTTGGTTCCGTCCAGTATCTGGAGCAACGACGGGATCGGCTCTCCGTCCGCGTATCCGGGAAAGCCGTGCACCGTCAGACCGGCGGTGTGGCTCAACAGACGCCGTAACGAGATTTTCTCCGTCTTGCAGAAATCGTTCTCAACCACTTTCCAGGAGCGCAGCCTGGCATTGACGTCCTCGTCGAGTGAGAGCTTTCCGAGTTCCATCAGCCGCAACGCCACCATGGCGGTCACTGGCTTGCTGATCGAGGCCGCCTGAAAGAGCGTGTCGACGGTCACAGGCCTTTGGCCCTCGGACGACACCAGCCCGTACCCGCGCGCCCATTCGATCTCGCCTCCCGAGATGACGGCGATGCTGACACCCGGGGTCTTGTGGTGCTTGGTCCGCTCGGCGATGGTCATTCTCTGGACGGGTCGGCCTTCGATCGCCACGGCGGGAAGCAGGCCGGTCTCCACGCTTCGTATCTTCCGGTCCAGCTCGGTTTCCGCCCAGAGCGGCAGGACAAGCACTTGGGCCACGAGGACATGCAGGGCGAACACTCTTGGATGAGTGAACATCGATTTTCCTGTAGCAGCCCTTGCGGGCCACTTCTACCCTTAGACGGACCTCCCGGCAATCCGTTAACGCGAGGATGTGTACTGGGCGCGACCGCCCGGGTCAGTGCTTCATCGAGGCCACGAGAGCCTGGAAGGCCGCGTCGTTGCGCAGCGCTGAAAACGCCGGATCCTGCTCCACCCGCGAGGCGTCTTTGAAGCCGCCGGCCACAGCTTGCTTGAGCGCGGCCAGGGCTTTCTTCTTTTCGCCCGCCAGAGCGCGGACGTGGGCAAGGTCGTAGAAGACCTGCGCCCGCTCGGGCCGGATCACCGCCGCCATCTCCAGCATCCCGGCGGCTCGGGCGTACTCCTTCTTGTCGAGGAAATCGCGGCTTGCCTGGTAGCCCTCGACAAAGGTGCCATAGAGCACGCGCCGCGCCTGCCGCCGATCCGCCGAATCCTGTTCCGCATCGGCTTTCTTCCGCAGCCCCACCACAGTGGCCCGCACCTCGCCCAGTTGCTCAAGGTATCCAAAATCCATGAGGGCCTTGATCATCTCCTCCTGGCGCTTCTGCTGCTCCCGCTCCTTCTTCTCCCAGTCGCGGACCTCGCGCAAGCCCGCCAGCTCGGCGGCCTTCGTCTCGAGCTCGGCGGTGGGGACAGCCCCCTTGAACTCCGCGGCCAGGGACTTGTATTCCAGGTACGCCTCGGGTGCGGGCAGGGATCTGGCCGCCTCGATCCGCGCGCGAAACATCCTCTGGATCATGGCCTCGTCCTTGGGGCGCAGGCCCGCGCGCATGGCCTGGAGTTCGAACCACTCGAGCGCCTCGGTCGCCAGCGGCACGGGCGCCCACGAGTGCTCGCCGTTGAAGATGGCGATGCGGTGCACCGCGCCACGCGCGTCCAACTCGCGGCCGATCTGCCTCATCTCATGATAGTTGAAGTCGTCGGTTCCAGCCACGCCGAAGAATGCGTACCCAACGGTTTCTGGCGTCGCGCCGCCCGGGAAGCCGCCCCCGCAGGCGATGACGCCCGCCGCCCCCACGGCGACGGCCAGCCAGTTCGCCGCTCGCGCCCCGCCCGAGAATCCCGCCGCGTACACCCGCCGCCGGTCGATCGACAACCGCCCCTGCGTGTCGCCCCACACCGCTTTGATCGCCGCCGCAATCTCCGGCCACGGCCCGTTGCGCGCGTTGTTCGAACCCGCGACGATGTAGCCGTACTTCTCCGCGCCCTCCCGGAAGCGCTCCACCGGGAACCGCCCGCGCGCCATCGGGTCGAAGCAGTACAGGGTTGGCCAGATCCGGCCGGGATCGTAATTCGAGGGCAGGTAGAGCGCGTAACTCTGGCTTGCGTTCCCCTGGCACACCACCTTCTCGACGAGCTTTCCCTTCGGAATCTCCCCCGCGCCGGCCGCAAGCGCCAGGGTGAGCAATACAGCGATCATAGGTGTCCCAACCAGCTTACAACGGTCACCTGAAGAACCGTTCGGCGCTATTCCGGCCGGTACTCCAGCACTGCCAGGCTGATGTCGTCGCTCTGCGGGGCGCCCTGCGTGAACTCCTCGACGGCGGATAGAATCGAAGCGTGCAGGTCCTGGCAGCTTGCGCCGGGATTGGCGTTCACCACCGCGCACAGCCGCTGTAGCCCGAAGAACCCTCCCACGCTGTTTCGCGCTTCGCTGAGGCCGTCGCTGTACATCACGATCTTGTCTCCCGGCCCGAGCTGGTTCTCCTCCACGGGGTAGGCGGCCTCGCCAAGCATGCCCACGGGGACTCCGTTGGCCGCCAGCGCATCCAGCTTCCCGCTCGCGCGCACCACCAGCGGCGGCGGGTGCCCGGCGTTGGCCCAGCGCATCAGCCCGCTGGCCTCGATCGTGCAGTAGAAGATCGTCACGTACTGCTCGCCTCTCGTCCGCTCGCTGAGGAAGTGGTTGACGCGGAACATCATCTCTTCCATCGCCAGCCGGGTGAAGGGAGCGGCCAGGAACATGCCTTGCAGCAGCGAAGCCAGCAGCGCCGCCCCGACGCCTTTCCCGGAAACGTCGGCCGAGATCGCGGTCCAGCACTGCGGGTGAACCTGCCGCACATCCAGATAGTCGCCGCCCACCTGCTGACAGGGGGTGTTGGAGGCCGCCGCGCGGAACCACCCGGTCGAGGGGAGCTGGCGCGGCAGCAGGCTTTCCTGGATCTGCCGCGCGATCCCGAGTTCCTGCTCCATGCGCTGCCGCGCCCACTGCTCCTCGAGCAGCCGCGCGTTCTCCAGCACCGTCGAGGCCTCCAGGGCCAGCGTCGTCAGCAGCTCGCGCCCCCCCGAGGACAGATCGGCGGCCTTCAGCCGCGAGTCCATGTAGAGCAGCCCCACCGTCTCGTCCATGGGATGCAATGCCGCGGTCTCCTGCGACGACCCCATGCGGATCCGCACCAGCGGGACGCATACCACGCTGCGCAACTCCAGGTCCGCGACCGTGCGCCCGTGTTCCTCGGCCGACGGGTCGAATTCCATGGACAGGAATTCCTTGCGCTGGCTGAGCGCCCGCATCAGCAGGCGCGTCGGCACCCGCAGGTCGCTCTCGGCCAGCGGCCCAGATTTCGCCCGGGCGGTGCGGATGGCCAGGTCCTCGCCCTGGCGCATCAGCAGGAACCCGCGCTCGCACCCGGTCACCGCCAGCGCCGCTTCCACCACCGCCGCCAGCACGTCGTCGGTGCTGAGCGAGGTTTGCAGCGCCCGGGCCAGTTCCAGCATGGCCCGCAGTTTGCCCAGGTTCGCGCCGCCTGCGGTCTCGGCGGCCGCGGGCGCTTTCTCGGGCTTGGGCGGGGTCCGCAGCTCTCCCAGCGAGAACACGACGTGGTAGGAGTCGGGAAACCCAAACTCGATCCGGTCCGAGTTGCGCAGCTTCTTGCGCTCCACGCGCTGCCCGTTCACGAACACGCCGTAGCTGCTGCCCAGATCCTCCAGCACGTGCTGCCCGTTGTCCACGACGATTTGTGCGTGGTGACGCGAGGCCCGGCTGTCCCGCAGCACCAGCTCGTTGTCCGGGTGCCGGCCGATGCGGAACGGCATTTGCTTCATCGCCACGCGGGTTTCGGTCCCGGAGGGCGTTCGCACGATCAGGAAAGCCGGGGGCGCGGCGCCCCCACCAGGTTCAGAAGCCATTTAGTCCCCTCGGTGGTGCCGGTCTTTCATGGGAGTGGCGGGAGCGGCCGCGGCCGCCGCTTCCTTCATCTCGCGCGCCCGCAGCGCCTGGCAATGCGAGCAGTAGCCGCCCACCTCGGTACGCGCCACCAGAACCTGGAACCCGAAGTGCCCCTCGATCTGCCGCCGCAGCCGGTGCAGCGGCTCCCCGTAGAATTCCTCGATCTTCCCGCAGCGCAGGCACACCACGTGCGCGTGCTCCTGCTTCAGGCGCGTCTCGTAGTAGTGCTGGTCGCCTTCATAGTGCATCAGGTCCAGTTCGTCCACCAGTTGGTCCTGCTTCAGCATCTTCAGCGTTCGGTACACCGTCACCCGGTTGATCTTCGGATCTCTCTGCTTGGCCCGCTCGTAGAGCTGTTCGGCATCCAGGTGCTGCCCCGACTGCTCGATCAACTCCAGCAGGACCCGCCGCTGTCGCGTGAGCCGGATGCCCCGCTTCTTCAGCGATCCCTGGATGTCTGGGCCAGCCATAGCGCCGCTGCTGCCACGATAACACGCCAAGACCCCCGTAGGATAAGGCTCCAGCCTGGTCCGGGGTGGTTGGCCCTGGACCGGGCTGGAGCCCTATCCCACTTGGTGCATAATGGGGCTGATGGCCTGCGAGAAATGCGGCGGCTCCGGATGGGTAATCCTGGAGCGCGACGGCGTCTCCGGCGCCGAGCGTTGCGATTGCGCCGCGCTGGAGACTCCGCCGGACCTGGAAGCCGAAGCCCGCATCCCCCCGCTTTATCGCAGCTCCTCCTTTGAGAATTTCAGCACCCGCCCCGAGCATCCGATCGCCTACCTGGCGCTGAGCCAGATCTTCGTACGGCTTCAGGGTTACGTCAAGGACTTCCCCTTCGTCCCCAAGCCCGGCCTGTTGCTGATCGGCCCCACCGGCACGGGCAAGACCCACCTGGCCGTGGCCGTCCTGCGCGCGCTGATGGCCAAGGGGTTTCAGGGGCTCTTCTTCGACTACAGCAATCTCCTGGAGCAGATCCGGGCCGGCTGGAACGCCGAGGCCGGCGCCAGCGAGCGGGCCGCTTACCAGTCCTGCCTCGACACCGCCGTCCTGCTCCTGGACGACATGGGTTCCCAGCGCATGGCCGACTGGGTCGAAGACACGCTGACTGCCATCGTGACCTTCCGCTGCAACAACCAGAAGCCGCTCATTGTCACCACCAATCTCCCCGACCCCGCCGCCGGCGATGCCATCGTCGAACGCACCCCCGGCGCAGTTTACGTCGATTACCGCATCCCGCTCTCCCAAAAAATCGGCGAACGGGCGCGCTCCCGCCTCTTCGAGATGTGCGAGCTGGTGAAGCTGCCGGACATCCCCGACTATCGCTTCCGAAAGAGGTAGCGCGGCCCGGCGCCCGCCCGCACTCCGCTCGTTCACACTCGCGGTTCGGTGCTCCCGGGCGCCCCCCAGCACCGAACCGCGACCGTCAGGGAGCGGTGCCGTGCCAATAGCGAGACCACAGCGTATGCTATGCTGACTGATCGGTCATTGCGGTGCCGAAGAAGACCAAGCGGGAGGTCGTTTCCGAGTTCCGGTGCGCGGGCATCCTCGACGCGGCGCGCCGGGTTTTCGCGCGCAAGGGTTTCAGCGGCGCCACGGTGGACGAGATTGCCGAGGCGGCCGGCCTCGCCAAGGGCACCGTCTACCTCTATTTCCGGTCCAAGCGTGAGATCTACCTGGCGGCCCTCAAGCAGGGGTTGGCGGCGCTGATCGAGGAAACCAGGCGCAACCTCGACGCGGCGCCCACCCTGGCTGCGAAGATCAGGACTTTCATCGCCACGCGCATCCGGGACGCCGAGGAGAACAAGGATTTCATCTCCATCTATCACGCCGAATTCGAGAACCTGGCTGCCGCGCCTCTCAGCAAGGGATTCAGGACCCTGTGCCTCCAGCAGGCCGGGATTCTCGAAGCCGCGTTGCGCGACGCCTGCGCGCAGGGTCAGATTCGTGCTATTCGCCCGGATGCCGCGGCCTTTGCCATCTACGATATGACTCGCGGCCTGATTACCCGGCGTCTGTTCGGATGGTCGAAGGCCAGCGTCGACGAGGACGTCGATTTCTTGTTCGACCTCATCTGGAGAGGCCTCTCCGCCGCGCTGGCTCCGGCGGCCCGCGAGGAAGCCTGATGGTCTTGACGATTCCGGCCGCGAGAGACAGGGGGCATTGATGGTTCGTTCATTCGGCAAATATATGCTAGTTCCGGAGGAAGACCGCGGGATCTTCGCGCTGGTTGCCGCTTCAGCCGCGTGGGTCTGCGCTCTGCTCCTGGTGGGGTGCGCTGCCTCGGGACAAAAGGGCGGGCCCGCCGAGGCCCCGCCCACCCCGGTGATGGTGATCGAGGTACAGCCTCAGGACGTTTCTATCGTCGCGGATTTTCCGGCCCAGACCTACGCCAGGAACATGGTGGAGGTGCGCAGCCGGGTCGAAGGCTACCTCGAGCAATGGCTGTTCCAGCCCGGTTCGGAGGTCCAGGCCGGGCAGGTCCTCTACGTGCTCGATCTGCGGCCTTTCCAGGCCCTGGTGCAGCAGGCTAAAGGAAACCTCAGCCAGAGCCAGGCCGATCTGGAATTCGCCAGGCGCCAGGTCTCGCTCTTGCAGGCGCAGGCCAACCTCGCCTCGGCGCAGGCGAACCTGGTCAAGGCCCGGCAGGATTATGAGCGCTTGGTCCCGCTGGTCAAGCAGGATGCCGCATCCGGGCAGGATCTGGACGCCGCCACAGCCGCGCTCAAAGCCAGCGAGGCCAACGTCAATTCGCTCCAGGCGAACGTCGATCAGACCAGCCTCTCGACCTCCACCCAGATCGATGCCATGCAAGGCCGGGTGCAAGCCCTGCGAGGCGCCTTGGCAACCGCGGAACTGAATCTCGAGTACGCCACCATCCGCGCCCCCATCGCCGGCCGTGTCGGGGACACCCTGATTCCCGTCGGCGGCCTGGTCACGCCCAACTCCCCACAGCCCCTCACCACGATCGTGCCCCTGGACCCTATCTGGGTTCGCTTCAAGGTGACCGAATCCGAATACCTCTCCTGGGCCAGACAGGGCCAGGCCGTGATGGGCGGTGGTCTCCCTCTCACGCTCATTCTCGCCGATGGATCGGAATTCCCGTTTCCGGGCCGCATTGAGAACGCGCTCAACCAGGTGGATCCCAAGACCGGTACCCTCGAGTTGCAAGCCCGCTTCCCCAACCCCCGCCACAACGTCCTTCCCGGCCAGTTCGGCCGCCTTCGCGCGCACGTCGAGGAGCGCAAGAACGCCATACTGGTCCCGCAGAAAGCGGTGCAGCAGTTGCAGAGCATGCAGACCGTCTATACCGTGGGGCCGGACGATAAGGTCGCCATGCGCGCGGTGACCACCGGGAACCGCTCCGGCTCCTTCTGGATCGTGGAGCAGGGGTTGAAGCCGGGCGATCGGGTCATCGTCGAAGGCCAGTTGAAGGTGCGGCCGGGGGCCAGAGTCCAACCGCAGCCCTACCGCGTTCCCGCCGGCTCGCGGCCTCCGGGCCAGAAGGCAGGAAGCTGAGCCATGGCGCGATTCTTCATTGACCACCCCGTCTTCGCGATGGTCATCGCGATCGTGATGGTCATTCTGGGCGTGGTGGCCCTCCCCGTGCTCCCAGTGGCCAGTTATCCCGAAATCGTTCCGCCCGTCGTGCAGATCTCGACCAGTTACTTGGGCGGCAATTCGCAGGACCTTGAGAAGACCGTGGCCCAGCCCATCGAAGAGCAGTTGATCGGGCTCGACGGGATGCTCTACTTCCTTTCCAGCAGCGGCAACGACGGCTCGCTCAGCATCCAGGTCACCTTCAAGCTGGGCACCAACCCGGACATGGCGACGGTGCAGACCCAGAATCGCGTCAACATCGCCTTGCCGCGCCTGCCGCCCGAGGTGCAGCGCCAGGGCGTCGTCGTCCGCAAGGTCTCGACCGCCTTCCTCACCAGCGTCAGCCTCATTTCCCCCGATAACCGCTACGACTCCTTGTTCCTCGCCAACTACGCGCAGATCAACCTGCTGAACCAGGTCGCCAGCCTCGATGGGGTGGGCGAATGCCGTCTCGGCGCCGCCCAGGTCTACTCCATGCGCGTGTGGGTCAACCCCGACAAGATGGCGGAGTTTGGCATCACCGCCAGCGACGTGAGCGCCGCCATCCAGGCCCAGAACCGCCAGAACCCGGCTGGATCGCTGGGCCTGCCGCCCTCGCCCGCGGGGACCGATTTCCAGTATTCCGTCGCCGCCCCGGGGCGCCTGGTCAACCCTTCCGAGTTCGAGGACATCGTGCTCCGCGCCAGGCCCGACACCTCCTTGCTCCGCCTGGGCGACATTGGCCGCGTGGAGCTCGGCGCGCTGAGCTACAGCGGCTTCAACCGCGTCAACGGCATCCCTTCCGGCAACCTGATCGTGTTCCTGTCCCCCGGCGCCAACGCCGTCGGCACCGCCGACCGGGTGCGCAAGTTCATGCAGCAGGCCAAGAAGAGTTTCCCCGCCGGGATGGACTACGTGATCCCCTACGATTCCACGGTCTTCGTCCACGCCGCCATCAACGAAGTGCTGTTGACGCTGTTCGAGGCCACCGGCCTGGTCATCGTGGTGGTCTTCCTGTTCCTCCAGAACTGGCGCGCCACCCTGATCCCCCTGCTCACCGTCCCGGTGGCCATTGTGGGCGCCCTCGCGCTTTTCCCCTTGCTCGGTTTTTCCATCAACATGACCAGCATGTTCGGCCTGGTGCTGGCCATCGGCATCGTGGTGGACGACTCCATCGTCGTGGTCGAAGCCGTGCAGCGCCATATCGATGAGGGCGTGCCCACCCGCCAGGCCACCATCCTCGCCATGAGCGAGGTCTCCGCGCCGGTGGTCGCGATTGCCTGCATCCTGGCGGCCGTCTTCATCCCGGTTTCGTTCCTGGGCGGCATCAGCGGCCAGATCTACAAGCAGTTCGCCCTCACCATTGCCGCCTCGGTGCTCCTGTCCGCCTTCAACGCGCTCTCCCTCAGCCCGGCGCTCAGCGCCATCCTGCTGCGCCCCAAGATGCGCCACCGCGGCTTGGTGGCGCGCTTCTTCCGCGGATTCGACCGCGCCTTCGAGGCCGCCCGCAGCCGCTACCTCTTGGGCGTGGGCGCGCTCATCCGCAAGTCCGCCTTTGCTTTACTGGGCCTGTTTTGCTTCTGGCTGGCGGCCGGCGCTCTCTTCCGCCACCTCCCCAGCGGTTTCCTGCCGGAGGAGGACCAGGGGACCATCTTCGTCTCCGTCCGCCTCCCCGACGCCGCCTCTTTCGAGCGCACCGATGCGGCTACGCGGAAGATCGAGGACATTATCACCCGCACCCCCGGCGTGGCGGGCACGTTCACCCTCGGGGGCATCGATTTCGCCACCCGCACTTACGGCCCCAACGTGGCCACCGTGATCGTGCGCCTCAATCCGTGGGACGAGCGCACCGCCAAAGACCAACAACTCCAAGCCATCCTGGCTCGCCTGCGGGCCGGCTTCTTCCGTGTGCCTGAAGCCACGGTTTTCCCCTTCGGCCTTCCCCCCATCCTCGGCCTGAGCACTACCGGCGGCTTCCAGTTCATGCTCGAGGACCGCGCCGGCGGCAGCGTCCAGGATCTGTCCCAAACCGCCGACCTGCTGGTGGACGCCGCGCGGCGCCGCCCCGAGCTGGGGAACATGATGAACACCTTCCGCTCCAGCGTCCCCGGCTACAAGGTGGATGTCGATCTGGCCAAGGTGCAGACCCTGGGCATCCCCGTCAGCGACGCCTACAACTCGCTCCAAACCTTCCTCGGCGGCCTGTATGTGAACGACTTCAACGTCTTCGGCCGCACCTGGCAGGTGCTGATCCAGGCCGAGCCCGAGTTCCGCAGCCAGCCTGCCGATATCAACCGCTTCTACGTCCGCGGCAGCGACGGCAACATGGTGCCCATGGGCACGCTCACCACTGTGAAGGCCACCGTCGGACCCGACGTCGTCTACCGCTATAACCGCTTCCGTTCCGCCCCGGTACTCGGCGGGCCCGCGCCTGGGTACAGCAGTGGCCAAGCCGTTCGCGCGATGGAGGACCTAGCCGCCTCCGCGCTTCCGGCCGGCTACGGCTACGAGTGGACCGGTACGACTTTCCAGGAGAAGGAGGCCCAGGGGCATGAGGCCGTGATCTTCGGCTTTGCCGCGGTGCTCGTTTTCCTGTTCCTGGCCGCCCTCTACGAAAGCTGGTCCATCCCCTTCGCGGTCTTGATGGCCCTCCCCCTGGGCCTCTTCGGCGCGCTTCTCGCGGTTTGGATCCGCTCCTATCCCTACGATATCTACACCCAGATCGGGATCGTCACGCTGATTGGCCTGGCCGCCAAGAACGCCATCCTGATCGTGGAATTCGCTCGCGTACGCTACGAAGCCGGCCAATCGCTGCGCGATGCCGCCCTGGAAGCCGCCCGGCTGCGGCTGCGGCCCATCCTGATGACTTCTTTCGCCTTCATCCTGGGGGTCACCCCGTTGCTGATCGCCACCGGCGCCGGCGGCGCTTCCCGCCGGGCGCTGGGCACCGCCGTGTTCGGAGGCATGAACGCCGCCACCTTGCTGGCCATCTTCATTGTTCCCGTGCTCTTCGTCGTCATCCAGCGCATCGCCGGGCGCAAACGCGAGTTCCTGCCCGGCAGTGAGCCTTTTGCGGAGCAGCCCGAATGAAAAAACCACTGGTGGTATTTTTGCCGGCGCTGCTGCTGCTGGCGGGATGTATGGTTGGCCCCAATTACAAGCGGCCCGCGGTCTCCTTGCCCGGCGAGCACCGCGGCGCGCCCGCGGGCGTCTCCGGGACTTCTCTGGCGGACACCAAGTGGCCCGATCTGTTCCCCGACGACACCCTCAAGCAGCTCATCGCCGCCGCCCTCGAGCACAACTTCGACCTGGCTCTCGCTTCCGAGCGCGTTCAGGAGGCCCGCGCCCGCTTCCGCATCACCGGCGCCGGCCGGTACCCCCTGGTGCTCGCTCAGGCCCAGTTCACCGCCACCCGGTCCTCCCTCATCGGCTCCAATCCCTCCGTCCCGCCCAACGCCTCGATGGACGTCAGCTATACCCAGGCCGGCGGCGCCCTCTCCTGGGAGCTGGACTTCTGGGGCCGCGTGCGCCGGCTGACCGAATCGGCCCGCGCGCAGTACCTGGCCAGCGAGGAAGCCCGCCACGGCATCGTCGTCTCCCTCATCGGCGACGTGGCTGGCGGCTACTTCACCCTGCGCGAGCTGGATCTGGAGCTGGAGATCGCGCGCGCCACCCGCGACATCGCCCAACAGAACCTCCGACTGATTAGTTTGCGGCACGATCACGGCGCCGCCACCGGCCTGGATGTGCATCAGGCGGAGCAGCTTCTCTACACCGCCTCGGCGCGGATCGCCAGCGCCCAGCGCGACATTGGACAGGCGGAGAACGCGCTCAGTCTGCTGTTGGGCAAACCTCCCGGCGAGATCCCGCGGGGAAAGGCGCTGGACGATTTCAGTCTGCCCGCCGAGATCCCCGCCGGATTGCCGTCCTCTTTGCTCGAGCGCCGGCCGGACATCCGCCAGGCCGAGGATCTGCTCATTGCCGCCAACGCCCAGATCGGCGTCGCCAAGGCCTACTATTTCCCGCAGATCTCCCTGACCGGGTTCCTCCAGGGTCAGAGCCGTGCCCTGTCCGATCTGTTTACCGGGCCGGCGCGCTTTTGGTCCGTTGCTCCCGCGGCGGTGCTGCCCATCTTCAGTGCCGGCCAGGTCCGCATGGGCGTGCGCCTCTCGGAAACACAGAAGCGCGAGATGCTGATTGCTTACCAAAAGGCCATCCACAACGCGCTCCGGGAAGTCTCGGACGCCTTGGTCCGCTATTCGCGCACCCGCGAGCAGCGTCAGCAGCAGGATTCCCTCGTTCGTGCGCTGACGGAGACCAGCCGCCTGTCGAATCTCCGCTACCACGGCGGGCTGGACAGTTATCTCCAGGTGCTGGATGCCGACCGCAACCTCTTCCAGGGCCGCCTGGTGCTGGCCCAGTTGCGGTTGCAGGAATTGCTCTCCTTCGTGCAGCTCTACAGAGCTCTCGGCGGCGGCTGGCAGTGACCGCAGCGCCCGATCACCTGCTGCCTACGTGGATCGCCCGGGCGCCCAGTCACGCCCTCTCGTGGTAGGCGCATCAGCTCGCGGGGTGCTTGGTTGCGCCCCGAGTCTGCCGCTTGGCTGGCTGGCCAAGGTCGCCCGCTGCGAACTCGCCGCGCCGTGCGCAGCTTCGAGCGAAGCGGATCTACCGAGTGATGGAAGCGGTGAGCGTATGGCTTCGCAGGACCACCTCGGCCCTGAGCTTCCTGGCCTCCTCCGGAGCGAACCCCAAGGCGCGTTGCGCCGCGGCGCGAAGGTCTTTCTTCGCCCACTTGGCCTGCATGATCCCGATGCGGGAGTGGGCCTCCAGCCCCCCCAGCAGCACATGGCCGAGCTCGTGCCCGATGGCGATTCCCAGCACCACGCTTCCGTCCACCCCGCCGCTCTTCGCAACGGAGTATGTATCCAGCGCATAGACGCTTGCGTACCCGCCCGGAATGGCGTACCCGAGCGGGCGGTTCAACGCGCCTCCGGGACGCCGGCCCAAGATGCGCAGGATCATTTCGGCGGGTTTCGATTCCGTACCGCAGACCCTGTCGTCGATGGGGCAGTTCACCCAGGAGACTTCGATCCCGGACCGCCGGAAAATCGCCGCAGTTTCCTGTTCGGC
>Ga0187878_1000461_pt1 | contig 46343 bp, 51 predicted proteins | sample June2016WEW_17_1_FD_132979 | JGI IMG/M metagenome (GOLD analysis project Ga0187878, IMG submission 132979) | Peatland microbial communities from SPRUCE experiment site at the Marcell Experimental Forest, Minnesota, USA - June2016WEW_17_150 | ecosystem: Environmental > Terrestrial > Soil >... | reverse complement strand
GAATAGGTTTAGACTCGGTGGAGACGAGCTTCCTCCCAGCGAAGAAGAAGGGAGAACTGAGAGAGGAGTTCCTTAAAGAGTACCGTGAGTTAATTTCTCGGAAGTCCTAGATCTCGAAGTGCATCGATGAGAAGTCTAGGGGTATGGAGTAGTTCTGGGTGAGGTCCTCTCCTGTTGAGTGAATCGCCTTCACCTGCTCCTCAATCGTCTCAAAGATGTTATCGATGTATAGCGTGGGTGGGACAAATTTATTGTAGAGTATGCCAGCGGCTATAATCCCACAGCCGATCACATCCGAGACCAAGAACGGCTCAGGTATCATTACAAGGGTGATGCCGAAGGATACTAGGCTCTTACCCGCCCCAGCATAGCCGTGATCATAGAGCTGGTTAACCTCACTCATCACCCCGTTCATCCCACTAAGTAGTCCAGCGGACTCAGAGTAGGTCTCGCCGAGCTCACTCGCTGCCTCGACTACATAATCCGTCCTCGGTTTATTCATCTCGTCACCCTAGAGCGCCTTGAATTGCTCGAACCACTTATCATACTCCTTAATCATCTCCCTACTCACACTCGGCTTCCTATTCACAATCGAACGCCTAAAATCCTCCATCGAAAGCGGACGAGGCCTACAACTAACATCCTCCGCCCTACCCGACTCAAACAACTCCCGAATAACCTCCTGACGCACAACCTGACAAATATCCTTAATATCACTCCCAGTATAACCATCCGTCAACTGAGTCAAAACGTGCAGATCCACATCAGGAGTCAACTCAAGCTGCGAACTATTGATCTCAAACATCTGCAACCGCGTCGCATAATCCGGCAACGGCACCATAATCCTCTTCTGGAAACGCCGGATAAACGCCCAATCCAGGTCCCACGGCTTATTCGTCGCCGCCACCACGTAGAGGTGATAATTCTTCCCCTTATCCTGGAGACCATCCATCTCCTTCAGGAACTGGTTCCGCATCCGAACCTCACCACCCACCTCATTCGTGTGGACCCCCAGTATGCTATCCACCTCATCCATGAAGATGATGACGGGCCTACCACCGATCGCGGTTCGCCTCGCGCCGCCGAAGACCTTCGCGACGTTCTGCTCCGCGGCGCCGAGCCACTTCGACATTATGTTGGCGGGGTCGATCTGTATGAACTGGGCCTCGATCTCGTTTGCGACCGCGGCGGCGAGCAGCGTCTTGCCGCAGCCCGGTGGACCGAATAGTAGTAGTCCCCTTGACCACCCGAGTGGGAAGAGGTCGGGGCGCTTCACGGGGTAGACGATGACCTCCTTGATGGCCCTCTTCGCGTCCTCGAGGCCGGCGACCTCGCCCCACGTGACGTTGGGCTTCTCGGCTGGCTCCGACTCCTCGGCCTCCTCCGACGTCGTGGTGCCAGTCTGCTTGGTCTCGTAGCTGGTGAATTTCTCGATGCCGGTCTCCTCGCCGTCCTCTGATTTGAGGAATCGGATCCGCTCCTGGTACGTTGTGACTTTTTCTACGTAGAATTTGTTGAATGTGTAGTCTGGGTAGAGTTTTATGAGTCGCGTCAGTTGTTCTACTGCCCGTTTGTAGCTCTCTGCTGCCTTGTCCTTGTCTCCTAGTTTATCGTATTTGACGGCGTCTGCGGCGTACTTCATCGCCTCGTTTTCGAGCATTGTTGCTACGCTCATGCTATTATCTCCTCCATCTTGAGGCGTCCCTTGGAGCCGATCTGGTCAAGCATCCTCACCACATCATCAGACAACACACTCCAATCGTTTGTGGTCTCGTTGGCCTTCGCGGAGCGTGGTGCGAACGTTTGTTCATAGCCGAAGGCGACTTCCTCGGATTGCCTCTCATCAACCTTAGCCACCGCGACTGTGACAGGTGGCTCGGGGAAGCTCTCGTGGAGACTGTTCTCGACCATGCTGGAGACCTCCCTGAGGATGTCGGCACTCTCCTGGCTCTTGACACTAAACATTTCATCCAGGGCGGGTTGGCGGAAATCGATCGTCGTCTGCATCAAGGTCTCGTTTGCGACTATGTTCAGCTGCTCGATACCAGATGCGAACTGAGGCATGACCTTCTGTACGTCGGCGGAGACCTCCTTGACGACTTCGGAGATGGGTTTCATTTCCTGTACGACCTGGTAGAGGTCTAGGAAGTTCTCCAGTCTGATCGTGATGCAGTCTATAGCGAGCTGACTCTGGGATATCACCTGTTTTATGTGGCGCACCCTACTGAGTTCGGTCGCATAGATCTGTGCTCGTGCAGCATCTTTCTTCTGAACCGCTTTTCCAACCATGTCAAACAATACGCGGTCACGATCCCTAAGCTTGGAGTTGACCTGCTCGAGTCTCATGCTCTGACGCTTGAGCTCGTTTATTGATTCTGGGGTTGGAAGGATACTCTGCTGGCGGTTCAGTATGCCCATTCCTTCTATCTCCTTTAACAGATTAGGCTAGAAACTGGCCTGGTCACGCCCAGGCTGGGCGCCCCATCTAGTGGGGTGTTTAAAAAAGAGGGGGAGGGACGGTTTTCCATTTTTGACTCGCTCCTTTTTACACTCTGTCGCCTAGGCCTGTGCCGACCTTGCTCTGGCCGCCTGGCAGTTCTGGGAAGGTGTCCTTCATCCTTGATTCGGCGATGGTCTGTGCCTCGTCCAATATCTTGGCAGAGTCCTCGTTCACCGACTCGAAGTTGATGGTCATTCCCGTCACTGCGCCTGCGTCGACGACGATGCCACTGAGGAGGTTACCGATCTCACCAAGCTCCTTCTCGGCTTGTGGGCTGATTGCCGCCATGCCTGTCTTGATGTCGCTAATGACACCTACGACCGGTAGGAGGGTGACTGCGACGTCACCTAGTTCCGTGACGGTCTTGAGGCGTAGCGTGATCTGCTCCAAGGCGAGTTTTGCATGGAATATCATCTTCTCCATCTTGCGGATCTCGGCGAGCTCATTTGCGAAGACGTTTGCGCGTGCTGTGTCGTGCTTGGCGTATGCGTCGACGATCCTGTTGAAAATGGTCTTGTCGCGTTCCTGGAAGCGGTTGCTGGCCTGGTCGAGGCGCTGGATCTGCATCTCGATCCGCTTAGTGGCCGCGTCGAGGCGGGGCTTGAGTGGGCCCGGTGGCCTGACTGCGTCCTTTACCTTGTTTGATAAGGACGGGTCGTTGTTCTTCTCCCATCTGTTAGCAAAACTCATTATCTATTACGCTCAAAGATACAAGCGAGCATAAAGAGCATCAAACTGTTGTCTCAACAATGTTATCAAATGCGTAGATTGTACTCTTATTTCATGGATGTTTTAACCTCTTTTTGTAATAGAACCTTTGGGCGGTGAGAGTAACTATTGCATCATTAAATCAAAAAACATAAGGGAGGTTATTCTTTTTTAATAAAATAAACATTTTCACTATACGGCACCCTTAATATATAAATAGGCTCATCCTTGACCAAGGTTGAATAGCATGGCAGGTAGATTTACCGTTTTAGTGGTTTTCGCTGTTCTTGGCTTCGTCGGTGGTATAGTTGCAAAAATGGTGTACACACCACTAAGTCAATGGATATTGCAAATGTGGCCCAATTTCGGGTTAGATTGGATACTATCTGGCGCAGCCGGTACAGTGCTCACCCTACTGATAGTGGTCATCTGGGCATCGTTCTCCCCTGATAAGTGAATCATTGGGGAACCTATTTTTTCTCACCATTGTTTATTGGAAACATTTAATGGAGCCCCGCCGCTGTTCAATTGTCGTGGGCATGGACAGGATATCTTTAAAGATTGATCTCCACGTTCACACTCGCTTTAGCAGAGATGCTATCAACTGTTTTTCTGATATTAATGCAGCTTGTAAACGACTTGGCCTCGATGGATACGCCGTCTGCGATCACGATACCATAGAGGGTTTGAGGTCAAATGAGTCTGAAGGACTGGTTCTTGTTCCAGGGTTAGAGGTGTCGGCCCGAGGTGCTCATGTTCTCTGTCTTGACCCAGTAGAGGTCGTGCCTAGTGGGCTATCCATCGTTGAGACGGTTGAGAGAATTCACTCCCAGGGGGCTACCGCGGTTCTCGCCCATCCGAGGGCATTTCCTAGGAGTTTTGTCAGTCTCAGGAATGCGAGTGAGGTGGGTTTTGATGCGGTGGAGGTTGCTAATGCCGCTCAGATCCCCTTCGGGTTGGTCATGAAATGGAATAGAGATTTAGCAAAAAAGCTTGGGTTGCCGGAGACGGGTGGGAGTGATGCTCACTTTCCTGAGACGATTGGAAGGTCGTATACGGTTATAGAGTCGGACTCGAGAAGTCCGGTGGATGTCATTCGTGCGATTAGGGAGGGGAGAACACGGGTCTTCGGTTCGGGGACCAAAGTGGGGGAGCGGCTTCTGAGGCTTGGGTATTCTTTGGGTAGCGATGTGTAGGGTTATATTGTGGGTGTATCCTCGTCTGTCTGAGGCGGCTTGGCTAGGGTTTATGTAGAGGTCTATGGGTGCAGCGCCAACAGGGCGGATGCCGAGATCGCTTCAGGCCTCCTCCTCGAGGCTGGGCACGAGATCGTTGACTTGGTTGACGACGCGGATGTCTCCGTGTTGCTGACCTGCATTGTTAAGACGCCAACTGAGCGTAAGGTGGTCAGGAGACTCAGAGAACTAGGGGACAGGCATATCGTGGTCGCAGGCTGTATGCCAAAGGCTCAAAGGAGTCTTGTTGAAGAGGTTTCACCCAACGCTTGCCTGGTAGGACCAGATGATGTTGCGAGAATACCGGATGCCGTCTCCGCTGCTGCTGCTGGGGAGAAGATTGTGTGTCTCGACGGGACCTCACCGGACCGCACATGCTTACCCAGGTTGAGGTTTAGTGGATTAGTTCACATCGCTCCAATTTCTGCTGGCTGCCTCGGTAACTGTAGCTATTGCATAGTCAAGTTGGCTCGCGGGAGACTTAGATCATTCCCCGTGGAGAGAATCGTGAGAGACGCGGAGGAGGCAATCTCATCGGGGTGTAAGGAGATCTGGGTCACTGCGGAGGACACCGCAGCTTATGATTACAGTGGAGTAAGGCTACCAGACCTGCTTAGGAGTCTGGAGAAGATTGATGGTGACTTCATGATACGTGTCGGCATGATGACTCCCAACTCGGCGCTGCCTATAGTGGATGACCTCGTCGACGCCTTCAGGGGAGAGAAGGTTTTCCAATTTCTCCATGCACCAGTTCAGGCGGGGAGCGACGACGTTCTGGCGAGGATGCGGAGGAGATACAGTGTCACCGATTTCAAGGAGCTAGTCACACGCTTCAGGGAAGGAGTGCCCGGCATCGGTGTTTCTACGGATATCATATGTGGCTTCCCAGGGGAGTCTGAGGAGCAGTTCAAGGAGAGTCTGTTCCTAGTCGAGTGGCTCCGCCCTGATGCATTGAATATGAATAGGTTTTGGCCAAGGCCTGGGACGGAGGCCGTAGAGCTTGAGGGGCAGCTGAACGGACGCATCACGAAGTATAGATCGAGGAGACTCGACGAGCTGTGGACGAAGGTTGGGAGAGAAGCGAATAAGTCGTGGCTCGGTTGGGAAGGGGAGATTCTACTCGACGAATTAGGTCATAGTGGCGCGAAGATGGGCAGGACTCGCTCGTATAAGGCAGTCACCGTTGTGACGAAGGCTCGCATCGGGGAGTGGATCAGAGTAAAGATCACAGGTGCTGAGAGGGCGTACCTGTTTGGTGAGGATATTAGGAATAAAATTAAGTAGCTATGGATGCGCAGACGACTGTAAGTCTACCCAATTCATGCTGGTTAAGACTATTTGGCTTTCTTCAGGGGACTAGTGCTAAGGATAACTCCGAGTATTAGATAGAGAATGAACGTCCAGAAGGCGACGTCGAGTGCGAGGTTTAGCCAGTCGTAACTGGGGAACTGTGTTGGGATTACTCGGGTTGAGTACGCTAGTGGGGCTCCGTAGCTCACGATGTCGATCTGTATTCTCACGAATGGAGTTGGAAACATGCCTGTGCCCCAAGTAAGGAGAATCCCAAGGAGAACGGATAAGGCCGCAGCGAATAGTCTGCTTGCCATATTTCTCGCGACTTCGAAGCGAGCCGTCTTGGATAAACCTTGGTCGCTTAAGCGCCTATTTATTAGAGGATGGGCATCGATATTGTGACCATGAGCGCTGCGAGTAGGCAGGGAGTGGGGAAGAAATGCGGGCAGTGTAGGAAGTATTCGCGGAACACATTCTACTGCTCTAGGGAGCATAAGGTGCTCGATCAGAATAAGGAGGCGTGTGCTTCATTTGCGCCTAGGGAGTCACATCGCCCAAGGATGAGAAAGTTCTAGAGAAAATCAGTGGTTATCAGCGAGATGTAGATTTGCAACTATCGGTTCCTGCAAGATACATAAGATGCCCCTAATCTTAGTAGAGATTCTCCTACCTCTATCAGTCAGCCTAATCATTTTCAATCTACGTTTCCTTACCTTCCTATCGGTGACCTCAACTAAACCGGCATCCAGCAACGCCTTATAGGAAGAATTTGTGGCTGGTCTCCCGACTCCAAATCTCTCACTCATTTCACCATATAGTGCCGTCACGTTCAGCCCCTCAGAATGAATGCTTAACTGAATCAGAACCCTAAGCGCCGCCTTCGGTTCATCAAGGGGATCCATAATTGGGCGCACGCGTGTTTGTTTTTCCATAGATTAGCTATCGTGTGAAGTTAATTAAATTCTATCGTCAAAGTCAAGGATTCAGACAATTATGTACAATGCATGATACCGATATTAGACATTCTATCTCTTAATACACTTCTTATGTAATAGAATGATTGTCTATTACATACATCGTACATTACTAGCAATTTATTTGATCCATGCGTGAGCATCAATCGCGTTCTTAATCATCCACTGCTGGAGCGCATCACTGCCCAGCGCCTCGAAGCGTTCACCTCCGGGACCAGGTGCACTGTTAATCCTGTTAAGTGTTTTTTGTTCGGGTGTTGTGTGCACCTCATCACCTTCATCGTGCACATCACGCACATCGTGCACATTAGCTGTAGTATCTCTGGACCCCTTACTATAGCGTGCTTTCCAGCAGGCGTAGCTGCAGAGAGTACGCGTTGTGCATGCTGTGTTGTGCTACCTGCACCTGCTACCTGCTCAAGAGGTACAACCCAATCAGATATCTGACTGCCAACGAAGCGTGTGCACGCGTGTTAAATTTGTGGAAGCATCCTGAGCAGGCAGAGCATGCACAGCAGGCTCACCTCCTCCGCACCCTGCTCTATAGCAGGGGTTCCAACAGGTATGGCTGCAGGTGGTGCACGCTGTGCTTGCTCAGCTATGCTACCTGCACCCGCTCCCGCTCCTGCAACAGATACCCGCTCAAGAGGCGCTACCCATTTAGGTATCTGCTTATCAAGGAAGCCGAGATCATGCAGCTCCTTCCGCTTCGAGCCGCTCGTCTTCAGCGTCGTGATGTAGCCACCCAGAGCACACGCGCGCAACGGGAGTCGACAAAGGGGGCCCTATTCAGTAAATGGCGGGCCCGGTGGTATCCACCTAAAAGATTATTCCATAAGTATGCACGCGCGCGCAAGTACACGCTAGGGTTAAAAAAGGCATTAATCTAACTGTAGTTTATGGCATCGATGAAGATTCTGGACGACATTCGAGTCGTGGATCTAACTGATCACTGGTTTGGCCCATGGTGCACCCTCCTCCTAGCAGAACTAGGGGCTGATGTGATTAAAGTTGAGCCGACGTGGGGAGCCACGGCGAGAATCGGAGGTGGACAACGCCTGGGTGGTTCAGACCCAGTCTTTCACTACCTGAATATGAACAAGAAGAGCCTCTCCATCAACCTGAAGGCAGATCAGGGCCACATGATCTTCATGGAGCTCGTGAAGAGGTCAGACATCGTTGTCCAGAACTATCTCCCCGGCGTAATGGAGAGACTCGGCCTAGGATACGACGCCCTCAGGGAGGCTAATCCTAGAATCATCTATGCAGCCCTCAGTGGCTTCGGTCAGTACGGGCCCTACTCAAATAGAGCCTCATTCGACGTCGTAGCTGAGGCCATGAGCGGCCACACTCGCTTGACCGGGGACCTAGTTGACCCAAATGGTCCGCCTCTTAACATGGCTGAGAGCTATGGGGACCTCGGACCTGGAACCGTTGCAGCTTATTGCATCATGGCAGCGATCCGAAACAGGGATAGAAAGGGAATCGGGCAGATGTTGGATGTAGCGCAGGCCGATTGCATGGTCGCCTTGAACCCGGCTATAGTTGAATATTCGATGACGGGTCTGCTGCCGTGGCAGATCCGTGAGAGGTACCCTACGACTCATATCAGCGGGATAGTTAAGGCGAGTGATGGGTGGGTTCAGGTAGCCGGATTCAGACCGAGGGCCCTCGACGCCCTCAAGGAGAAGCTGGGTGTGGAGGTTGTGACGCTGGCTGCTGTGAAGGAGATGGTGAGCGGTATGACGCGAGATGAGGCTGTGGAGTACTTCGTGGATATCGGCATGCCCGTCGCCCCCGTTTACCAGGTGAACGAGAGCCTTGAAGACCCTCATCTTAATGCGAGAGGCATGTTCATCGAGGTTGAGCATAGTAAGGTGGGGAAATTTAGGACGGTGAACTTCCCCGTCAAGTTCTCTGACACGCCAGGTGAGGTGAAGTCCGCCGCCCCGCTCATTGGGCAGCATAACAGGGAGATCCTCAAGGGGCTGCTGGGCTACGATGAAGAGCGAATCGTGGAGCTTGAGAAAGGAGGCATCATCTATACGGACAAATAGAGGACAAAAGCGTATTTTATACCCTATTTCGGGGATTTTTTCTGTGTGTTTTTCAGCCCTATATATCATTAACTAACATTACACAAGAGTGTGTGCGCGCATGTCAAGCATTAATCTTCACAGTTGAGCATCAAATGGAAGTGAGGATAAGCGCGCGCGGGGAGTGCTTAGAGTTTATCAGTGAATTTGCAGACTTTTGGTCAACTTGTCGTTGTAAGCATTTTAAGCGGGTTTATACCGTAGACCGTAAGAATAATAAGTGCCATTCAAAGCTTTCATCTATAAAGATACTAGAATAAGAATGAGGAAAAGGAGCTCGATAAGAAAATAAGAAAAATGTTTAAACAGAATATCCGGAAAAAGAAGCATAGCAGGACCAGGGTTAACGTAATTGTTGCAGCGAGGGTTGCCACAGCCAAAACCCTGACAAAAAATGATGCGCTCAGCCTCGGACAATAATGAAAAAGCGTTATGTGGAGCTACGAGAGTGTCTCATGGGAGTCTTAGAGGAGGGCTGAGAGATGAGTGAAACAAGTCCTTATGATGTGGAGATACAGAACGTCGTCGCGTCGGTGACCCTCGACCAGAAGATAAACCTTCTCGACATCATGAAGGTCTTCAGGAACGTGGAGTATAGGCCAAAGCAATTCCCTGGACTCGTCTTCAGGCTTAAGCGGCCGAAGACAGCGACCCTCATATTCGGCAGTGGTAAGATGGTCTGCACGGGGGCGAAGTCGGAGAAGCAGGCGAGGAGCGCGGTGAAGAAGGTGGTCAGGGAGCTGAAGACGAACGGGATCATCATACTCGGGAAGCCAAAGATAGTGATCCAGAACATGGTCGCCTCCGCGAACCTCCACGGCAAAGTAGACCTGGAGACGATGTCTGACGTCCTGGAGCACGTTATGTACGAGCCTGAGCAGTTCCCCGGCGCCATCTATAGGATGACGGAGCCCAAGGTGGTCCTGCTGGTATTCGCCTCGGGGAAGCTCGTGATCACCGGGGCCAAGAGGGAGGAGCAGGTTCATGAGGCCGCTGACAAGATCAGAGCCATCCTGATCGATTACGATCTGCTTTTCTTGGGAGAAGATCTCTAGTACTAGCTCGCGTGCACCCATTCTTTATCTATGAATCAGAGTACTCTCACCTAAGAAGTTGAGGCTCTTCATGCGCGCGCGATTCTCGCCTGCCTTGAAAATACCCTGATCATGAACTGAGGTGTAGGATTAGTGGCGGGCTCGGTGGGATTTGAACGCGTAGATTCGTGGAGATGTCACCCGCAAATCCCATTTTTTTTATTATTCTGAATAAATAATCAGCGTATTTTACCACGGTTAAATAGGTGTCACCTGGCATAGCTGCGATTTATATGCGGGGAAACCTGATATCGGGTCCAAGTTTTTATCATCGCATAGAAGATTCACGTTTAATTCGTCTGGCCATAGATGGGGTAGATGCACTACACCTGGTAATGTCGTGTCTGTTATGTTGGCCTTTACTATTACGCTGCCCCTAGAAGAGCTGACCATTACCCTTTGTCTTTGCTCGATTTTTCTCTTCTCGGCGTCATCGGGGTGGATCTCTAGGAGTGGCTCTGGTACCATTTCTCGAAGCTTCTTTATGTTTCTATACTGGGAGTTGGTGAAGTTGACCGTCCGTGCCCCTGTTGTGAGCACCAGCGGATATTTTTCCGCTAACTTTGGTGTACTTATGGGGCTCTCAGCTGGTTCCCTATAGATGGGTAGGGGTTCGTACCCATGCTTTCTTAATATGCTGGACTCGATCTCAACCTTCCCTGAAGGTGTCTTGAAGCCCGTCGCTTCATATTGTTTAATCGACTTAGCTGGCATAGGGTACATGATCCCGTCGGGAGTTTTCCTGAGTTTCTTCACGGTGAGCCCTATCGGCTCTAGAATTTCATTGAAGCACTTCTCTATGTCGCCGTTCCAGTACTCATCGTCTAATCCTAGTCGTTTCGCCAACTCATAGTATATTTTCCACTCCGGCCAGGATTCGCCTACTGGCTCTATAGAGGGTTCGATGAGCCATACATGTCCCCCTTCTCTGGTTAAGAGTATGTCTCGTTCTAGCCATGTGGATATTGGCAGAACTATATCGCTAATTCGTGTGGCGGGTGTGTGGAAGAAGTCGATGTCGACGATTAGTTCTAGTTGTTTTAGTGTGTCTTCTAGCCTACGGCTGTTGGGGAAGAACTGTAGATTCAATCCCGCTGCCACTAGGGCTCTTATTGGGTAGGGTTTGCTGGTTAGGATCTGTTCCACTATTGCGTTCGCCTGCATCTCCTCAAAGAGCTCTGTGAAGACTGGGAAACGCTGTGCCCCAACCCCTTGAGGCATGTCTTTTACCTTCTCTTGCAGGGTGATCTGCTTTGTTGGTGGTTTTTCGGGGGAGCTTCTGTTACCTCCCGGGACTTCAATGTTTCCTAGTATGGCCGGTATCAGGTAGATTGCTCGAGTGTTCTGCACTCCATTCTGGTGGTGTACAGTGGCTTCCGGACTCGTCATGATCTTGCTTGGAGTATTTTTAGCGAACATCAAAGCTGCTTCTCGGATTTTTTCTGCTGGGACCCAGGTGATTTTCTCCACTTTCTTTGGTGGATAGTCCTGTACGAGTTCTCTAAGTTTATCGAAGCCCACCGTCCATTTGTTCACGAATTCTTTGTCGTAAAGATTTTCGTTTATGATGATATTCATCATTCCGAGTGCAAGGGCGCCATCTGTTCCCGGGCGCAGCTGGAGATGTATGTCGGCGATGCCTGCTATCTGAGTCTTCCTGGGATCAACGACGATGTATTTTAGTCTCCTCTCCTTAGCGTCGAGGCAGTTCTTCCAGTTGAGTGGAGTAGAGTGTCTCACGGCGGAGCCCCAAATCATCATGCATTTACATTCCGGATCTATCTGCCTCGAGTTTACGAGGAAGTTCCCATAGTCTTTACCGAAGTTCAGTGTAGCGGCGAGCCAGGTCGCCGAGAAGCAGCTGCTTGTCTCAGTAGTGTAGTTAGGGGACCCGTAGGCGTGTACGAGGCGGCGAAGGTATGGTCGTGGCTCCTTGGTATATGCCACGTAGAAGACAGTTTCCTCTGGTCCACTCTCCTTTTTAATTTCCAGTAATTTTTTGGCGACTGTATCCAGGGCTTCACTCCACGAGATTTCTTTAAACTCCCCTGTCCCTCTCTCGCCTACTCGCTTCAAGGGATGTAGAATGCGTTCAGGATGATAGACGAAGTCAAGCTGCGCCTTCCATCTAGGACAGAACTCTCTCGCTTGTTCGTTAAGCATCTCAATTTTTTTCGCTTTCCCATTGACTACATGGACTTTTATTGGGCAATAGCTGTCACACATGTAGCAGGCGCCTGGCTTAAGTGAGGTGCCTAGCTTCTCCAGAGGCGACTTTTCATTTGCCATAGTTAATGATTAACGTGGTCTAGTAATTATTTACTTTGCGCGCGCATAGTGTGAGGATAAGATTATTGAGTAGAAGGAGTTTCAGTTTTAAAGGTATCCTGAGAAGGAGAAGCAAAAAGCATCTCTGGGTGATCCTTCTCATACTCTTTTAATCGATTATAGAGGTACTCAGTATCATAGCCAATCCGCGGAAAATTGTATTCCTTCCTTATCGCCTTAATCCCCTTTTCTATATGCTCCCAAACATTAACCGTGCTACCCCCCATCAGCTTAGCCACGAACCTTATGTCTATGAGACCCTCGCCGACACGCGCACGATGGCAGTCGAATAAAACAAGCCTTGTCCCGTACAAACGTCATTGAAAGCGGGTCCTGTTCAGTAAATAGCGGGCCTGGTGGGATTCGAACCGCGCGCGCACATGCGAGCTAATTTACAAATAGACGCTTTAAAAAGTGGTAAAATCAATGGCACCCGTATTATTTTTTACCTGCAAATCTTTCCATTTTTTTAAGGATCCTTTGCATTTCTAATTCCGGATTAGAAATTCTCTCTTTAATACTCTTCACTATGCTTTTTAAATCATCACTTTTCAGAGTGTATGGTTCAACACCATTAGAGTATGATCTTGTATACATAAATGAATCACCCATTAACTCATCTGCAACGGTTTTCTTCACTGAAGCATTTTCAATCATTAAGTGATAATAATCAGGATTTTTATCCCAATTAATATGTTTAAGTAAAAGCATTTTTAATCTATTAGGTATTTCCTGCACCAAATTATAGAGAAATATATTCAAAGCCAACGTTTCCTTAGTGATGACCATATAATAATTATCGCCATCAAAATCTAACTTCTCTGATTTAGGTAAAGATAAGCTTTCTAGAATTATATAATCAACATGTGATCTTAGTGAAATCTCCTCAAACTGTTTATTCTTAACTTTAATCTCATTATTTAATAATGATATTTTAAAATCTCTATTTGATAACTCTCTCTTTAGCTCATCTATAATTGAACCGCTAATATCTACTAAGTTACCGCTATTGATGAACATGTTGTATAGTTGCGCAACCCTATTTGCGATAATTGGAGTAATCTCTGTGTCACCTAAAATCGAGTACGACTCACCCTTTGCGAAACCTTTTGGCCTTCCAAGACTTCTAAAACTAATTACTTTCAAATCCAGATCTATGGCATCTGGGTTTAGAGTCGATAACGCCGCGTATTTTCCGCATAGAGGGCAGACTAGGTGACTCATGAAGGAGATGTTAAGTAATCTGGAATAAATCATTTCTAATATTTATCTTCAATTTGGAAAATTATAATAGTTGAAAAAGATATTACCCGGTTTTTTGCTTTATATGTGAATTTAGATAGGCAAGTATCGCTTCATCAAGAAAGGCAGGGCAGACCTCGCAAACAACTGCGTTGGACATCATAAGCCACACAGGAGTTTTATCGCCCGATCCCTTCACCTTTTTTAACAACATTTTCAATTCTTTCTCATTAAGCTCTTCAGAATACTTGGGTGGTCTATCCATACGCCAGTAATCGCAGAACCCATCAGCATCTATATGTAGACATCGAATCATTTTATGCTTAATTAAATCGTCCTTTATATTTTCCAAGAACTTGATAAATGGATCATATTTTTCATCTGGTTTTATTTGAGTATTAACGGGCTCCTTAGTAAACTCGTTGCGACCAGTTGGATTTCGGGTCGCATCCTCGATCAAGGTCCATAATTCGTCACTATAACGCCCAAGTCCATACTCCTTCGTTCCCTTACGTCTACTAATATATTGAATACCTTTTCGCATTTTTTTCCTAAACGTCCAACCTTCAACAACGAATGCTCGTAAATCCTCCTTACTGACGAGTCGTTTAGACATAGAGATTCAATGTAGATTATTAACCGATGCCGATTAAAAGTTGATCAGATATATAAAACACAGTTCACTTCGCTCTCCTGAAAAGCCGATCTATCAGTCCCCCCTTGTCTCCCAGAGTCCCCCAATGATATTATTAAGAATTACAAGGTACTGAAGTCGTTGTACAAATGTAATAGAATTCAGCTTTCACTTTTACGTCCCCCTGATTCCCCGGACATTATGGGGGACAACGCCGATCATATGGAGGAGAAGAACATATTTTTTTCTTATTCCGGTCCCCCAATACGGGGGGCTAGAATAAATAGGGTACCCTAAATTTATTTTAGGCTGGGGGACAACTAGGGGTTCTACAAAAAAATTTCAAACAGTTTAAATTTAGTACGGGGAAGCGTACATATATAACGAGTAAATATTTAACATGGATTTTAGTCCCCCATGTCCCCCGATGTCTTAAGAGAAAATCGAATATATTATACCGAGAAGGAAACTAATGTGATAAGTTAGGTGGTTTGAATCCTATCTCATTATTCTTTGTTTTAGGTGCAAATTTTAGATTGTAAATGGGACAATTTTGATGGCGGGCCCGGTGGGATTTGAACCCACGACCCCAGACTTAGGAGGCCTGTGCTCTATCCGTGCTGAGCTACGGGTCCACGAACCCGCCTAACCTACTAACTGCCCCAATTTAAAAATAGCCCTGCAGGAGCCACACGAACCCCACCGCCTCCTCCACCGAATCCACCGCCACCACCGAACCCGCCTCCGCCACCGTGGAACCCTCCACCGCTTCCGCTACGACTAGCCGGCGGTGTAGCGATGATGATTGGCCTAAACCACAGCGGCATTATGGGGGCAAATCGAGCCATGTCGATATTGACGTTGAGTTCCCTCATGGCCTGCGCGACTCGATCACCCACCCCAAGGGCCGTCCCATAGACGAGCCAGTCACCCCACATTGAGATGTCCTCCGTCGGATACTTTCTCAGCTGCGCTAGGTCCCCAAGGTGGTTTCTGAAGGCGCCCCACTCGAGCTTCTCCTTGAACATCCCTGGACGCCACTTGCCAAAGAGTGTCGAGGGGAAGACGAGGGCAATGACGCATTGCACCACTGCTATCGTCCCGAGAACGAACGGAGTCACTAGAAGGTAGCCAACAATTGGTGATGTCGCGATAATTAGGATAGATGCCGCGAAGACTGCGACACCTAGGAGGGCAACTGGAAGGATCTTGAGCCTGCCACCTACAGCGAAGTCCTTAACGACGCTCCCATCAACGTGGTGCGTCAAACCGTCGAGGTCGTCCTTGATCACTAGGGCCTGCGTCTCGCTTCCCCTACCATTGCTGATGTCATGGGCAAGGTCGCGGAGAGTATCGGTGTCAAACACACCGTTAACCGCGAGCTTCTGGAGGAATCCAATCACTCTACCCTCATAGGGGTCGTCCACGTTCCCGTCGAGTATGTGGATCTTCATGCCATGCTCCCTAGGCTCCAGCTGCAGCTTCTTCCTCAGGTGCAGGTCCAGTAGCGTGGCGTAGAAACCGTCCTCATCGAAATCGTAGATCTCCTTCCTGAAGATGAGGTTGACTAACCAGGGTTTCCGATCCTTGTTCGGAACAGTGCTCAGGTAGGTTGGTACAGTCGCCTCCTCTTCGCGCCCGAATCTCATGTATACCCAGATTAGCAGGAGTGGCACTGCGAAGACAACTATAATCGCAGCGTAGCCGAGCCAATTCGCCGCGCTGTACTGGAGACTGGTCCAGAAGTTGGCGCTATCGGTCTTCCCCTTAACGTCTGGTACAGGTGACCTGAACGCGTCGAAGTGGCTCGCCCCCGGGGTCATCAGCAGCTCGACCTCGAGCAACTCGTTCTCCGCCGAGCTACCCGTTATTATAATCTGATCGCCGGTTCGGGTCACGCTTAGGCTAGGCGGATGCTGATAAACTTCTACCACATAGGAGGCGTTCTCGATGACAATCTTCACATTATTGTAAGGGACGTGAACATCTGCGAATAGCAGGTTTAGGTGGTCATAGCTTGAGTCATACTCTATAGGGGGGTATAGGTTGAAAGTGTATCCTATATGGTAGCTACCCGGGAGAAACTGTTGGGGATAGAAACAGCCAATTTCATTCAAATCGGCCAAGCTGTCGATCGTGTCGCTCACGATCGGGCCTGCATTGGGTGACTCTACAGTGACTTGCCCCAACCAGTCCTTTACATACGCCACCGACCCCGCCGGCGGATCTATTTTCACGGGCTTGATGTATGGTTGATCCAGAGACGTAAGGGAAACCGGAGCCTCCCAGCTACGGTACAGCATCCTGTACTGCTGCACAGTGAAGGTGTATGTGTAATCCTCCCTGAGGGTTCCGTTGCTCATGAAGTGGGCCTCGTAGCTACTCACAACAGCAGGCCCCGTCTTTGTGTAACCCTCGAGCGCCGATGTGGCCGCTACCCCAACTATTGCGAGGGCGAGACCCAACACGACGATTATAGCTATCTGTCTGCTCTCATCCATTCGGACCAATCCCCGTTGCCTTTGGTGGAGTCTCTATCTCGTCGCCAAACTTCAGATAGTCAAGTTTCTTCAAGCCTAGGGCTCCTGCGACGAAGTTGGTGGGGATCGTGTCGACCATCGTGTTGAACTCCTGCACTACATTATTGTAGGTGTACCTCTGTCGCCCGATCTCCTCCTCAAGACTCGCAATAGCGTCCATCAGCTTCTTCACAGTCTCCGAGGCCTTGAGGTCGGGATAGGCCTCAGCTACGGCGCGAATGCTTCCGAAGAGGTTTGCGCTCTCCTTCTGTATGTCGGCTAGATTCGCTGGCCCAGCGTTCACAACCTGTGCACGAAGTTCCGCGACTTTTTCAAATACATCCCTCTCGAACTTCGTGTACCCCTGAACTGCCCCTAGGAGCTGTTCGATCATGTCGAACCTCTTCTTCATTGCGACCCTGATCTGGCCCAGCTCAGCATCAGCTGCGTTCCTGAAACGGAATAGGCGGTTGTAAGCAGAAATGAAGAGCCATATGATGGCTAGTAGTATGACTAAAATTACTCCGATTAGGATCAAAGTAAAAGTATCCACGGTTATCCCCCGATGTTATATAGTTGTTCATATGTTAAAAGCGATACGCATTACTCATTTGCAATTTGATAACTGAACCATCTAAAACGTGAAATATTTAACTAATTTCACTTCAATCTTCATCGATCTGAGCAATTTCAGTATAATTAAAGCCTAATAAGGCTGAGAGGCCTAAGGAGTCGACATGGAGCCTGCTCTGAGGGGCATCATAGAGAAGGTAATTGATGAGGAACTCAGCGAGGACAAGCTTAGCAGTAACTTCGGCGTCTTCACAGCCTTCATGAACCGCGGCCTCATTGATTCAGTCAGCAGCGCCATGTTCGGTCGCGTCTACATGCGTGCCTACCAAGCATGGCTAGACTACAAGGCGAACCACGCCGAGGAGCCACGCCCAGAGGAAGCAGTGGAACTCGTCAGAATATTTGAGTCTCGAGCCATAGAGATCAAATCAAAAATAAGTGAGATAGCGAGCCTCTAAAAGGAAAGCGTTAATCACGATCATTCATCTTACTAATAATAACCTTGGCTCTCGAGGAGAAGTACGTCCCTGAGGGGGATTATGAGGATTACGCATCCAGGCTTGATGGGCTCAGGGCTAGGGTCGTCGCAGTGCTACCTCTCGAGCCGAGGATGAGGGTCCTCGATGTCGCGACTGGTTCGGCGCTCTTTGCTATCGAGCTCGCGAAACGAGACCCAACCCTAAAGATCGTGGCCATAGACGTATCCGATAAGGCTATCAAAATCGCGGACCGCCGCATCAGGGAGAGGTGGCTTGACCCACATGTCACCACCATGAAGATGGATGCCACCCGTCTAGAGTTCCAGGGTGGAAGCTTTGGTCTAGCCACTAATTTCATGGGACTCGACGACGTGGACATGACCCGGGGTGATCAGGGGGTTCGGCAGGCGTTTCACGAGGTGGCGCGTGTCCTCAAGCCAAGGGGATTCTTCTGCTTCACCGTGATCCCTCCTGAGGAGGCCGAGACTGCAGCGCAGAGACTGGAATCTGAGGTCTACGCCTACGCATCTGGTGCGAAGTGGCTCCCAGCTATCCGCTATCAAGAGTATCTGAGGGGCGCTGGCTTCACCCTAGTAAAGAGGGAGGTCTTCTACACCGGTAAGAAGCTAGGTGCAGCACAGGCACGTCTGGAGATCGAGGCTTCAATAGAGAACGCGAGGAGCCACGACGTGGAAGCTCTACCATTTGAGGAGGTGTGGAAGAAGTACGGTAAAGAAATTGAGAAGAATGGCCTCGGCCACGCTTCCCGAGTCGTCCTCATGATAACTAGGAGGAACATCTAGAGCAAGTAGATTGTTCTCTCGGTATTCGTTAGGAGCTTTAACCCCTTCTTAGTCACCATGACCGTGTCCTCCATCTCTATCCCTCCCCAACCTAGATCTAGGAACGGCACGTCGATGTTCAGCACCATCCCCTCCTCTATCTTGGTCTTTTCTCCCAGACACACCCAAGGCCGCTCGTTGGCTTCTGTACCTAAACAGTGGCCAAGGCTCATGCTACACTCCTTCACACCACCCTTCTCGAGTTCCTTCTGGGCGCTTGCATAGACATCGCCGAAGGTGGCACCGGGACGTGCGGAGTCGAAAGCGGCCTCCTGAGCGTCTATGACGGTCTTTAACCTCTTCTCGACCTCTGGAGAGGCCTTCCCCATTACCGCGGTTCGGGTCACATTGCCGTTGTAGTGGCCCCAATCGGATCCGAGGCTCATCCGGATCAGGTCCCCTTTTCTGAGCTGAAGCGTGGTCGGTATAGGGTTCGGGTAAGCACTCCTCTCCCCAAAACCTATTTGACCACTGGTCACGATCCCACCATCCTCAGCGACACTGTAGCTGTACATCTTGCTCATGTCGAGCTCCATAATATCCGGTTGAGCAATCTCGAGGGCATCCTCCATCGACTTCTCCGTTACCTCTACTGCCTTCTTTATGAGATCTATCTCCTCGAAGGTCTTCACAGCTCTAATCTCATCGAGGATCGCAGAACCTTCGACGATCTTTGCATCAGGAAGGTTGCGTTTTATGTTCTCCCAGCGGATAGAGTTTATGCCACGATTGTCAACAGCTATTGTCTTTTTAGCAAGACCCCTGTTAGTGACAGCTATTACAAGGGAGTCGCAAGGGGTCTGCTCAGCACTCGCCTTAGTCGCCTCAATTATCATCCGCGTTATATCTGATGCCGTCGAGTTCTCGGAGGTATTTACCTTAAGACAACCGTACCAGTGGATATCCTTAATCCAGCTTCTGCTCTCGGCAACTAGGTCGGCCTCGGAGAGCGGGGCCATGAGAGCAGGCTCAGCATCTAGTGGGAGGAGGGCGTAACCCTGCGATCCGCACCCAAGTTGCATACCAGTACCAAAATAGTCTGAGACATAGAACACATTCGCCGGGGAGGCAGCGAGGATGGCATCCACACCCACCCTCTCCATGACCTGCTTGGCTCTCTCTTTATTTAGGGGCATTGCTGGACATCTACTTGTTACCTCGATAGTTTTTAAAATAAGCGCCAAGAAAATCGGTTTAAAACTATTTCAGAACCCAATCCGAGCCTCTCTCCGTCCACACGATAAGGCTTTAGGATCCTTAGAGATGAGCGCGCAAAAAAAAGGGTCGCGATTCAATAACTTTTAGCTTGGATAGAGTAGGGTCTATAGCGAGAAAATGTCTTCATTACACGATTTTGCTTCGAAAGGTCTCCTAATCGGGTTCATTTTTTAGCCTATTTTAGTAAATAGAGTCTTTAATGCGCGATTTAGGGTACACCCTACTACACTTTTTAAAACACGGCATTTTCAAGCTTTCCTAACGACCTCTAAATATTGAATGAGGAATGCAGAAGGCTATAATAATTTTCGGTGCCGCGCGCGCAAGCCTAGATAGCCACAAACATGGACACAAAGCCGGATGACTCAAGCACTAAGGAGCTTCTCAACATTCCGTCGACTCCTATGGCTACCCACACCGATAATAGAGGGAATATTTTTTTCGACACCTTTTGTTTTGACATATCCATTATGTTAAATCTACTCCTCGCCTTCATCGACGGCTCATCATCATAATATGGGTGAAGGATCACTCTCAGAGTGAGTGACCCCTCCCTCATACCTTCCGTGGGCACCCTCATTGAGGATCCTCTCCATGAGTTCAGTGACCTCATTGGAATTAGACGTTGAATGGATGTCCTCACGGAGGCTCCTTAGGTTCTTACACCCAGAGAAGTACTTCGGAAGTATCCTTCGCATCCTAACCGCTCCGCCTTTGTCTCCGTAATACTCGCAGAGATACTTCATGTGGAGCAGGCAGGTTTCCTTCCTATCCTCTATGGTTGGTTGATTGTAGTCCTTACCGTTGAGGGCAGCGGTTATCTCGAGGGCTATCCAAGGGTTCCCAATTAGCCCTCTCCCCGGCATAACTCCTGCGGCTCCTGTCTTCTCTATCATTTTCTTGGCGTCCTCGCCATTGAATACGCCACCGTTTCCCAAAACCGGGATTCCAAGCGCTGCTACTACTTGTTTAATTCCATTGTAGTCGACGGGCAAGCCCCACTTCTTCTCCCCACTCCTACCATGGATCGTTAAAGCAGCGACACCTATTTCCTCCAACCTCTTTGAAAGGTTCACTGCGTTGAGACTACTCCTGTTCATCCCAAGTCTCATCTTGCAGGTTACGGGGATGTGGACCATGTCTATAATTGCAGAGGCGACCCTACAGGCTCTATCCACATCCCCCATGAGAGAGATCCCAGCCCCCTGTCTGGCAACTTTGTTTATGGTGCACCCCATGTTTATATCGACGTAATCAAACCCGAGTTCCTCCACCATTCTCGCGGCTGAGGCCATCGAGTCCGGCTCGGCACCAACCAGCTGAACACCTTCACATCTGACCCCAACGACTTTCGCTAACATCCGACGCGTCTTCGCACCACCATGAATTAGGGCGTTAGCACTGATCATCTCGGTAACGATAAAGGGTGGGTCAAACTTTGCCATAACGCGGCGAAAGGGGTAATCCGTGTAATCGGCGAGGGGTGGTAGCATAAGCCTCGCCTCCCTAATGCTAGTCTCGAATTCTTTGATATTCATTTCATGAGCACGGCGTCTCTCTTAATCGCTGTGAAGCTCAAATATAACCGGGTTGCTCAACTGCTCCGAAACATTAACGCCATTCCAAACTTTTGCTTCATTCTCGAAAAAGAGATTATTCGCATCAACAAACATTTGATTAAATTGCGAGCGCGCAATGAGTAAGGATTCTCCGAAAGTATAGTCGAGTGATTAGGTTCTCGCTAAATTATTTAGAAAAACCTAGTTTCTAAGCTGGTCTATGCTTCGAGAAACAATCTCTACAATACACTGGCCGACCTGCTGTAGGCTTGAACGGAACTTCGCAAACCTTACCACAATCCGAACATGTTACCTTCGTTGCTTCACGGGAACGTTCCCTGGGTTCACTGCCAGGCTTTCTTTTATCAAAGTATACTGTCATTTTCACATTTCACCGCATATAGGTTACCCCTGAGGCTCCCTGTAGCAGAGTACGGAGGCGTGCTAGAGGTTAAACCTATGTAATTTACCAACGCGCGCACTTTGAGCCAACGAGACTCAATATGCTGGTTAGGATGATATGGATGGGCATAACAAGTTCATTTTTCTTAAAAGAATAACAAAAACATTCCGCAAGTTTCTTTTATAAAAAGAGGTTTTTTTAACTTCGGCTACAGAGAAAGACGTGATCAAGTTTGAACCTCGATAAACCAATCAGGGAGTTCATGAAGCAGAAACCAATCTTCGTAACCACCACCAACACCCTTGGCGAGGTCGCCAAGGCCATGAGCAATGGGCGAAAGGATGTCGCAGTCGTAAAGGACAAGAAGGGTGAAGTTCAGGGCATAGTCACAAGCCACGACCTCTTCGATGCAATGGTAACTTGGGTTCTTCAGAAGGATATGCTCGAGCAGATACCACGCGATATCAGGGAGCTTAAGGTCACAAGCATCCTCAAGGGAGCCTATACTAAGGAGTTCATGGAGGCTTGCGGTCTCACCGGCACTAACGTCTGCATTACCCTCGGTGAGGATGACAAGCTCGCCAATGCAATAAGGGTCATGGCAGTCACCGGCCTCGACCACATACTCATAAATGGCGAGGGCGGCGTCGTTGGAACATTAAGTGACGATGACCTAATCAAGGCATTCGAGGATTAGAGAACGATTATAGGGCCAATATTCCCGCGCCTTCCCTATAGTTGACTTCGGTCCCATAGAGGCTGGATAAGTGCGCGAGATCCTCGATTATCTTCTTAGCCTGTTTTCCCCTTGCGAGTCGAGGGACACCCGCAGTCGTTCTCTGCTCACTCAGTGGCTTCTTCTGATCGTAGTCAAGGATGATAGGGATCAAGCGTATTTCACTCAGTTTTCCCTCCTCATAATCGACTTCAGCGATGAAACTCTCCCAGTAAGAGGGGTCGTCAAAGAATACCGCTGGAGGCGCCTCCCGCTTCTCATAGAGCTCAACAGTTGACCGCTCCCCCGTTAGGCCCCAAAGGTCGAAGAGGTCGCTTGGCTGCCTCCTGATGAGGGTACTCTGGAAGACGAAGTTACCAAGACTGTAGAATATTGGTTTACCCTTGTAGATCTCGATCCCCCTCATGACATGGGGGCCGTGACCCAGATAGGCATCGGCACCGACGTCGATTACCTTATGCGCGAAGTCCCTGACCTCATCAGGCGGGAGGTCGAGGTTTCTATACCCCTTCGCGGCATGGACGCCCATGCAGTGATCGTGGAGACTAAAGAAGCTCCAGTCGCTAAGTGAGCGTGCGTCACTGACAGCGCGGAGGTTCCCCTCAACATCAACCTTCCTGGGCACATATTCCCTTCTCGTCTCCTCCCCCTTCAGAAACTTCGTCTCCCTATCCGGGAACCTAATGAGCTTGGGCTCAGCTACAAAGATGTCCGCTGCGTGGTCTAGCGCGCCAACAATTTCCTTGAACTGATCCCAGTGCTGGGGTTTAAGGTGATAGACTGTGTCGAGGTGTAGAGGGTTAATTCCCGGCCGCCCAGGGAGATTTTTACGCTGATGACTGGCTACGCCCAGATCCCAAGTGCACGCTGAGACGAGGCTAATAACGCCCTTGGGAGTGTCGAGGAAAGCAGGCTCTCTCGCCTCGGCTAGATTTATCCCCGAACCAGAATGAGCGAGGCCGACCCTGTCAAGGTTACTTATGGTGGTTCTGAGACCCCCCTCGCTGTAGTCCATCGCGTGATTGTTAGCGCAGCTGCAGATGTCGAAGCCTATCTCCTTCAAATCGTCCGCTACAACTGGGTCCGCCTGTCCATAGGCATCATACTTACCCTCACCAATGGGATATCCCTCGTAACTGTGTATGGCGATCTCTAGGTTGATGAATGAGACGTCAGCGTTCCTAATCCTTTTGAAGAGAGGAGCCACATCTGCCTCACCTCCATAGACGCCTATGCGGCGAGCGATAAAGGCGTCGCCGACGCATAGTAACCTAAGGTCCTTCATGGCACAGCATAATCCTCGTTGGAGTTAAAGGATATCTGATTGTCATCTTAAAACCATTAACGCAGAGTGTTCGCTCGTGGAGTGGGTTAACACTTCACTTACCCACGATATCTCTCGTTTCTTCCTCGTTTGCGCTCGTCCTTCGCGTACTCCTGCTTCCTCTGCCCCTCAATACGTGCTCGCCTGAAGCTACTGCCCTTATCGGCTCCCTGTATGTGCTGGTTGATGATGTTGTAGAATAATCCATAGTCCATCTTGCCGTCGTGGAGCTTCGTGATGGTATCATTCAGCTCCCCCTTCACGGTTAGTTCCGCCCCGTCAAATGCTTTGCTGTAAGCCTCATAGGCGGCTGTGAATTTGAAATCGACTTTATCACTGAACGCTATCTTCTCGGGGGCTTGCTCTTCCGCCGACACCCTGTCAGTCCTCACCCTCAAACTAGGGGTTTCATGATATAAACCCCTACCCCTCAGAGTATCGGGGAGGTTTATATTCGAAGGCTCTGAGGCTTCCTTGATGTCGGGCATCTCGGACAGATTCAGGGACGGTGACACCGCGAAAAAGGTCGTCAAACTCATCAAGGAGTTGGCGGGCCAAAGACGCATAAGGATAGTCCACGTCTGTGGCACACACGAGGATGCTATAACAAAATATGGGCTTAGGAGTATGCTCCCCCGGAACGTGGAGGTCCTCATGGGACCTGGGTGTCCTGTATGTACCGTACCGCCAAATCGCATCGACTTCGCAATAAGACTCGCTGAATCCGGCGCCGTCCTGACTACCTTTGGGGATATGATTAGGGTCCCGTCGGGTCTTGGAAGTCTAGCCGACGCGAAGGCGAGAGGAGCCGACGTGAGGATCGTATACAGTATTCATGATGCCGCGAAGATGGCCACTTGTACAACTAAGGATGTCGTCCACTTTGGTGTAGGCTTCGAGACGACAGCGCCGACCACCGCCTCCGAGCTGCTCGCTAACCCGCCCGATAATTTTAGCGTCTACAGCGCCCACATTCTCATACCACCGGCCATGATACACCTCCTAAAATCTGGGGAGACACCAGTCGATGGTTTCATAGACCCTGGCCACGTCAGCGCCATAATAGGAGAGGTCGGGTACCACGAGGTCACAGATCACTACAAAGTACCGCAGGTCATCGCTGGTTTTGAGCCCCTCGACATCCTCTTCTCGGTGGCTATGATCTGCAGACAGTTGAAAGAGGGACGGGGAGAGCTGGAAAACGCTTACAAAAGAATAGTACGTCCTGAGGGAAACCCACACGCGATTAGCCTAATGGAAGAGGTGTTTGAGAGACGGGATGCACCATGGAGAGGAATTGGAACAATCCCGGACTCAGGCCTCGCCCTAAAGAAAGAGTTCGAGGACCACGATGCCTCAAAGAGGTTCGATTTCGAATCTGAGGCTAACTACGAGATGCCTCATGGTTGTCGCTGTGGCGAAGTCCTCAGAGCTGTCTGCTACCCATGGGACTGTCCACTCTTCAACAAGAGCTGTACACCCGAATCCCCTATAGGCCCATGCATGGTTAGCCATGAGGGGAGCTGCTTCATATCCGCGAAATACGGAGTTGAACAACCATGATCTCCGCCCATATAACCGTATTAGGACGTGTCCAAGGTGTCGGATTCAGGGTCAACGCTAAAAGGAGAGCTGATCACCTCGGTCTAAACGGCTGGGTCAAAAACCTCCCCGATGGCTCCGTGGAGATAATTGCCGAGGGCCCTGAGGTGTATATTGAGGAGTTCATTAAGTGGTGCCGCGTCGGACCCTCGGGTGCCATCGTCGACAAAATAGACGTTGAGAGGAAACCCGCGAAGGGTGAACTCAGCGGCTTCCAAAGAAACTAAAGTCATTGGGCTCAAAGGAATTCTTCCTTCGCACTCACGAAAATGGGACTAATCTAGGAGTTAAGGCTTTAACGTTAGGGAGGGGGCTATCCCCCCATGGAAAGGCCATTCGGAGTCACCCTACTCGCCTCCTTCTTCTTAATCCAGAGTGTCATCAACGTCGTTATAGTGTTTGGCTACTACACTGTAGGTGGGCCATTATATACAACGGGTTACTATGTGGTCGCCTCGATTGCGGGCTTCGCCATCGCTTACGGATTGTGGGGCGGTCATAAATGGGGGAAATTGGGTATGATGGCGTGGTCGGGTTGGGAGATACTACTTGGATTTCTTGAATTGTTTATCACTCTGGGTATTGAGCCTGCGTCCCCCGTACAAGCGATGACGAAGGTGATCGTTTACGCCATAGTCATCTATTTCCTAAATAGGCCGGAGATAGCGGATTATTTTAAGAGTAGTTGAGGTTAAGGGCTAAGCTCCTTATAGACCTCTTTGAGAGCGTCGAGCATCTGGTTTATGCTCAGGTCAGGTATGTAGCCCATGTTACCTATTCGATAGGTTGTATCCTTGAGGGCTCCGTATCCCTGCGCTAGCTCGAACCCCTTTGCCCTCATAGCCTCATAGACCTTTGGGCCACTGGCGCTCTTGGGGGCCTTCACGCAACTTACAGTCGGACTCTCTGATCCTCTCTTCGGGTATACAGGGGTTCCGAGTCGCTTGACAGCACGGCGTATCTTCGTGTTCCTCTTCTTATAGAGGTTGAAGTACCATTGCTTACCGCCCTTCTCTTCGACCATCTTTAGGGCAGCGTTGAGCCCTGCGATCTGAGGGATAACCGACGTGACGGGAGTCCCTTGCCCCCTCTCATGATCCTTCTGCCAGAGGAGGAGATCAAAATAGTAGCCCCGGTTCGGAATCTTCTCGGCGATTTCCAGGCATTTTTTGCTCACTGACCCTATGCCGAGACCTGGTGGGACGCCAAAGCACTTCTGGCTGCTACTGAAGCAGATGTCTATACCCCACTCATCGACCTTGATCTCTGTGCCGCCCATACTACTGACGGCATCTACGAATACGAGCTTGCCATACTTTTTCGCGACAGCGCAGAGGTCCTTTAAGGGATTTATGAGTCCAGCACTAGTCTCATTATGGGTGATGGCAACAGCCTCAGTCTCGGGGTGGCTTCGAAGAGCGTCCTCCAACTGAGCGGGTGTGACGGGCTCCCCCATCGGAGGTTCAACGAGTACCGTATTTCTCCCATTCGCTTTTGAGACATCGGCGAAGCGCTTACCAAAGTCGCCGTTTACACAGACTACAAGACTATCTCTCACGCAGTTCCTAACCGCAGCTTCCATGAAACCGGTCCCCGTCGCGCTGAACAGGTAGACGGGGTTCTGGGTCTCTAAATATAATTGGAGGCGCCCCACGGTGTCGTAGTGGAGCTTCTTGTACTCGGCGCTCCTATGGCTATACATCTGCTCCCCCATAGCCTTGAGCACTACGGGGTAGCAAGCCACGGGGCCCACCGTGAACAACTTCAAATCTAGGTCCCTCATTGAGGAATTATGATATTCAGAATAAAAGTTTAGGGTTTTAGGGGGCAGCGATGGGGATAAAAGTAGCCATTATAAGGGTTCAAGCATGGAGAACAGAGTCCTCAAAGGAGAGGATGCAGACAATCTCATACTCCAACTCCTCAGAGACGCGGGGCACCCCCTCACTACTAGAGAGGTGCAGCAAGAAACACAGAAGAGGCTTGTTCGCTGCCCCGATTCGACAGCGGTCTTCCTTAACAAGCTACGCCTCCGCGGCGATATCCATGGGGAGATGTCCAAGGAAAGACGCGGCTGGATATGGTGGGTCTAGGTCCAACAAGCAGTCTTATTGCAATACTCTAGTAGTTTCACCCAGCCATCATAGTCCACGATCTCTAAACCTACAACCGGCTTCTGAATGTCTTCCTTCAACGCGAACAACCTAGCAAAGTTCAAGCTTTCTATCATGTTGGGATTCTCGGCAAGGCGACAGCCATCACCAGTAAATAGGATTAGCAGTTTCTTCCCTTGAATCGCCACTCTACGCGCAATTCTGAATACCTCACCGTACTCCTCAATCCCAATCTGAAGTAGTATAATCAACCAAACGACCTCCTAGAAGATAGCCACAACCCTATTTTCGGCGAGTCGGTCGGCGAGCTCGTCTATGGTTATCATCTTGACATTTAGCTCTGGGTCAAGGTCATTGAGTGTTAGGTGGACTTCCTCCATGGCAGTGTTTAGGACGAAGATGCCTGCAAGGTCGGCGGTAGTCTTCAAATATTCCCAGAGCTGTCGGAGCGGAAGGGCATTAGGCAGAAGACCTGGAACAGCATCGTCCATGAAGACTATGAGAGGAATGTGGTCCATACCGACGAAAGCAGCACTGAGGCGGAGCCCCTCCCAGAATCTGCTCCCTGGCTCCACCCGACTCCTGAAGATGAAGGTAGTCTCTTCGCTCAACCCAGGAACACCACTTTATCATCCCCCTCCAATTGATCCACGAGCTCAGCGAGACTACTCATCCTCGCGTTGACTGCCATGTTCTCCTTAGTTATCTGGTATTCTAAGGCGCTCGCCTGGCAGGCTAGTAGATCGGCGTATAGGTTTTCGACGGGACTTGGGTTCTTGAGAAGTTGAACCGACTCCTCATTGAAAAAGACGGTTACATTGTGACCAGCCTTAGCTGCGGCTTTACTCAGCTCCTTCACATCTCGAAGCTTCTTTACCGTTGAGATAACTAGTAGGAGACGCATTGTTGGCATGGAATGTAACACCCGCGAGATATTAAGAAAAGCGTCTACAACAATGACAATGTAGAGAAAGTTGAAGAGGCGCTTAATGTGACTTGAAGTAGTTTCGCGCTTCCTTGAGTAGCTCTGGCTTAGCCAGTAACTCCACGATCGTCATGGCGAGAGCCTTAGTTCCGATCACCATGGCGTCGAGCCCTTCCTTTGATACACTGCAGTCGGCTAGCTGCCTACTATGCCCAGGTGTACCCTCGGGGCCGATGCCGATGTAACTACCCGTTGAGGGGCATCTCTGGCTCACATCACCAAAGTCGGTGGAAGCCATCGGTATACCTGTTTGAGTCTCCTGCCAATCGTCCACCTTAACACCCTGGTCCACATAGTTCTGGTAAAGAACCTTGACAAGGGGAATATTCGGCTTCATGCTGCTGTAGAGTTTATGCTTCGTCACAACGACTTGCGCACCGGTGGCGATCGCTGCTCCCTCCGCGCATTTCTCCACCTTATCCACCATCGTGACAAGGTACCTCTCATCACTGCTTCGGACGCCAAACTCGCAGACGGCTCTATCGGGAATAATATTCGAGGCTAGACCACCCTCCGTGATAATGCCATGGATGACGAGGTTCGCGTCGCGGCGTGCTTCCTGTCGGAGCATATGGGTCGCCATGTAAGCAAGAGTGGTAGCGTTAAGCGCGTTAATCCCCCTATCGGGGGAAGCTGCAGCGTGGCTTGTCTGTCCCTTGAACTCCATCTTTAATTGCCAGATGCCAAGGGCTTTGCCACCGACTCCGTAGTGGGTGGCGGGGTGTAGCATTAATGCAGCATCGACATCGTCCCAGAACCCCTTATTGGCCAGTATGACCTTGCTACCCGCACTCGGTCCCCTACCCTCCTCAGCGGGGGTCCCAACGACCAAAATCTCCCCAGGCAGGTCTTTAGCTGCCCTCGCAGCGGCGACACCGGAACCTATCGCAGAGGCAGCTATGAGGTTGTGACCACAGCCGTGGCCAACGCCTGGTAGGGCGTCGTACTCTGCGAGGACGGCGACCTTAGGTCCATCCTTCTTTCCCTTGAAGGAGGCGGCAAAAGCAGTTGGTATCCCGAGGAGCTCCTTCTTCACATTCGCTCCCTGCTTCTCCAACTCCTTCGTTAAGAGGGCATAAGTCTTGTACTCTTCCGATCCTAGTTCGGGATTTTCATACATCCACTTCGCTATCTCGATAAGACGACTCTTCTGGGAGTCAACTTCCTTCTTAGCCGATTCCTTCAGGACCTTTAAGTCGACCAACTCGATCCAGTAGAAATCCACCAATGGGCTGATAGCATTTACGAGACTCTTTAGAGAATGTTAATAGTCAACATGGGCGCGATTGATAGTTGATGGATGGTTTTCCATACCTGACTCACTTTCACTCGACTCTCCCTTCGCAACATGTGCGTACGCGTTATAAGTGATAGTACCCCCCAGCGAATCGATCAAGATGGCCGAGGAAGTCGAGAAGACCGACCCGATAGAATTAGAAGGCGTATCCAGCACTACCATGGCGAAGCTGAGGAAGGCCGGCCTCAGTACTTACGAATCCATAGCTGTAACCCCGAGTAGGGAGATAGAAGAGCTAACGGGTATGGGCGCCGATACCGCCCAGAAGGTCAATCAACTCGCACGCGATAAGGTAGACCTCGGCTTCATCCCCGCCACAGAAGTCCTAGAAAAGAGAATGCATATGCTCCGCTGCAACACGGGTAGCCCAGACTTGAACAGGATCCTCGGCGGAGGCATAGAAACCGACGCCATCACTGAACTCATCGGTGAATTCGGTTCAGGTAAGACCCAGATCTGCTTCACCCTAAGTGTCCTAGCACAACAACCCGTAGACCAAGGTGGCTTCGGAAGTAAGGTTTGCGTAATAGACACAGAAGGAACCTTCCTCCCCGAACGCATCAAACAGATTGCGGAGGCCCGCGGCCTCGACTCGACCCAGATCCTTCAAAACGTCCTCGTCGCCCGCGCCTTCAACAGCGAGCACCAGACCATACTCATCAAGAACCTCCCCCAAGTCGTCCAGGAGAACAACGTAAAACTCGTCATCGTGGACAGCATGATCGGCCACTTCCGCGGGGAGTACATCGGCAGGGGAACCCTCAGCGACCGCCAGCAGAAAATAGGCTCCTGTCTAGCCGCCCTCCTCAGAGTAGCGGAGGCGTTCAACCTCGCGGTGGTCCTCACAAATCAGGTTCAAGCCAAGCCTGATACATCCTACGGTGACCCAAACAGGCCAACAGGCGGCCACGTAATGGCCCACGCCTGCACCCACCGCATCTACCTCAGGAAAGGAAAAGAGAACACACGCATCGCACAGGTCATAGACTCACCCTATCTCCCAGAGGAGAAGGCCCGCTTCGCAGTCGACGCAGCAGGCGTCGTGGGCTGCGAGCAGTAAGCTACCTTATGAGCTCGAATGGTTTTTGAAAACCCCTCAGGGCCAGCCTCTTTCTCACCTCGTCTTTAAGAGCACCGACACCCTCGTCGGTCCGGGCACTCACTGGGAAGACGGGGATTGATGGACCCAGTCCCTCCTTGATTGCGTCGATATTGTCCCCGATGTAATCCTTGGGTCCCTTGTCTATCTTATTCAATGCCACTAGAACTGTGACGCCGAGGTCCCTCTTCATGAAGTGGACCATCTCAATATCCAAGGGGATGAATCCCTTTTTTGCAAGACGGGATTCGGTTTCTAGGAAGGTGCTTATATTAACGACGTGGACGGCGAGAGCGATGCTCCCCGCGTTGAGCTCGAGGAAGTCGAGAATATTATCCTTCGTCTCCTCCTCCCTTGTGCGACTATTGCGTAGGCTCTTCCCGTAGCCGGGCATGTCGATGAGGGTTAAGCCTTCGCCGAGGGGGTAACGTTCGATACGCTGTGTTGTGCCTGGGTCTTTACCGATCTCTACCTTAAGGCCGGTAACTGACCGGATTATGCTACTCTTGCCCGCATTTGGTCTGCCCGTAAAGACGAGGAACTGATCACCCATGAGGAGTCAACGAACAAGAAGTAGGGGTTGGATAAAGACTTAGAGGCTTACAGTGAAATCGAGGCGCTGGGCGAGTTCCTTGTAGCGGTTCCTTATGGTTACCTCAGTCACTTGAGCCTCCTTCGCTATCTCACCCTGTGTGCGTCGCTCGTCTGTTAGTTGGCTGCTGATGTAGATGCAGGCAGCGGCGATCCCTGAGGGGCCCCTGCCGCTCGTTAGACGGAGGTTAGAAGCCTTCTTCAGAATTCCCATTGCGAGCATCTCAGTCTCACCTGTGAGTGCGAGTTTGTTTACGATCTTACTTATGTATCCGTGGGGGTCGACCTGCGGGACGTCGGGTTGGAGTTCTCTCAGGAGGAACCTGTAGTTACGGGCTGCCTCCTTCTTTGTGATATTGGCGGCTACGGCGACGTCTTCAAGTGTTCTTATAACATTACACTGTCGACATGCCATGTAGATGCTTGCGACAGCAACACTTTGGATTGTACGACCCCTAATAAGCTGTTTTTGGATAGCGCGGCGATAGATCATGCTTGAGGTCTCGATGACGTTTCGTGGTAAGTTGAGCTTATAGGCAATCTTGCTCATTTCACTGAGGGCGTGGGCGAGGTTACGTTGTGTGGAGTCGCTGACCTTGCTTCGACGCTGCCACTTACGGAGGCGGTAGAGTCTAGCGCGCTCCTCAGGACTTAAGCGTCGTCCAGAGGCGTCTCTATCCTGCCAGCCGATGGTCGTACTAAGTCCCTTATCGTGGATCGTCCAGGTGACGGGAGCACCGACCCGTGGCAGCTTGTCCCTTTGCTCCTGGTCGAAGGCCCTCCACTCGGGTCCCTGATCGATCAGTGTGGTAGATAGTACATAACCACACTTTTCACAAACGAGTTCGCCCGAGTCGTAGTCACGAAGGAGGCTCGTACTACCGCACTCGGTACAGACAGTCTTACTCCGCAGTGTCGCTGCCAAAGAACCACTCCGAAAGACTAATATATGGAATCTGGCGGTGTTTATAACTCTTTCTGAAATGCTGCAGAATTGGCAGAAAGTGGGCATATTTAGCGAAACTGGGCTAAATATTCAGCTAATTTCGGCGAATAATTCGTAAAAATGACTGAAATTAGAAATGTTATCAATTCGTTGAATATTAAAGATGACTCTGATGAGGAGTTGTTTAAGGTACATTTATGAACCTCATGTGCTTCAAGTCTTGCATCTGAGAGTTGACATCAATGGTAAAGCGTGTCTACGACTTCGCTGAGGGCAATAAGGATATGAAGGACCTCCTTGGGGGAAAGGGGGCGAATCTCGCTGAAATGGCTAACATGGGCCTCCGAGTGCCTCCCGGTTTCACGATCACAACCAAGACCTGCGCTGAATTCTTCGCGGCGAAAGGAAACTTCCCGGAGGGCCTCTGGGATGAGGCGTTGCTACACTTGAAGAAAGTCGAGAAGGCGACGGGGAAGAAGTTTGGGGATGCCAAGAATCCTCTCCTATTCTCGGTCCGAAGCGGTGCACCCCTCAGTATGCCGGGAATGATGGACACCGTCCTCAACCTTGGCATGAATGACTCCGTCGCCATCAGTCTTTCAAAGCTTACAAAAGATGAGCGTTTCGTCTACGATGCCTATAGGCGCTTTGTCACGATGTTCGCCGACGTCGTCATGGGAGCGGATAGAAAGGAATTTGACAGGATCCATGAGGCATGGAAGGAGAAGGAAGGTGCGAAGAGCGATCCTGAGCTCAGTGCCGAAGCACTCAAGAACGTAGTTGTAGAGCAAAAGAAACTCTTCAATAAGATAGTGAAAAAGGAGTTCCCCGAGGACCCCTACGAGCAGCTCAAACTCGCAATCGCTGCAGTCTTCAATAGTTGGAATACCCCCCGCGCCATCACATACAGAAAGATCGAGAACATACCCGATGACATGGGGACCGCTTGCAACGTGCAGACAATGGTATTTGGCAACTTAGGCAACGACTCGGGTAGCGGTGTACTATTTACACGTGACCCAAGTAGTGGGGAGAAGAAGATACTAGGTGAACTGCTCTTCAACGCCCAGGGGGAGGACGTCGTCGCGGGAATTCGCACCCCCATAGGCATAGATGACCTGAAAAAACAGATGCCGAAGATCCACAACGAGCTTATCGATATCGTTGAGAAACTTGAGTCCCACTACAAGGACATGCAGGATGTTGAGTTCACAATCGAAAGGGGTGTACTCTACATGTTGCAGTGCCGTAATGCGAAGAGGACAGCTAAGGCGGCAGTGAAGTGCGCAGTCGACATGGTGGAGGAGAATCTCATAGACGAGAAGGAGGCCATCCTCCGCGTCGAGCCGAAACAGATCGAGTTGCTGCTCCATAAGACGATTGACCCTAAGACGAGTAGGAAGGCGCTAGCAAGAGGACTACCTGCAAGTCCAGGCGCAGCCACTGGGCAAACAGTCTTCGTCCCGAAGGAGGCGGAAGAGTGGAAAGCCGCGGGTAAGAAAGTCATCCTCGTACGACCAGAGACGACGCCCGAGGACATAGCGGGAATGGTCGCCGCGGAGGGCGTCCTAACGAGTAGGGGAGGAATGACGAGCCACGCAGCAATCGTCGCCCGAGGCATCGGTAAGCCGGCGATAGTCGGCTGCGAGGCACTCCACATCGACCTAGATAAGGAACTATTCAAGGTCGGGGAAGTAACGGTGAAGAAGGGGGACATCATCACCATAGATGGACTCACAGCGGACGTCTACGTTGGTGAGGTGGAGTTCATCGAGCCTAAGGTGGGCGGTGAGGTTGCGACCCTGCTTAGCTGGGCGGATAAGTACAGGCGCCTCGGTGTTTGGGCGAACGCCAACGATGAGAAAGACGCCTCGAAGGCCTACGAGAACGGTGCTGCAGGCATCGGCCTTACCCGCACTGAGCGCATGTTCCTCGGTGTGGAGCGTGTCGCCCTGGTCCGCGAGATGATCATGGCTGACACGAAGGAGGACCGCCAAAAGGTGTTGGATAAGCTTCTACCCATGCAGAAGAAGGACTTCAAGAGCCTCCTTAGGGCGATGCACGGGAAGCCGGTGCAGATCAGACTCCTCGACCCGCCACTCCACGAGTTCATGCCCCATGAGGTCGACGTTGTGACGGAGATCTTCGAATTGGAGAAGGCGAATGCTCCAAAGAAGGAGATCGAGGCAAAGAGGGTCATCCTCGGTAAGGTACGCAGAATTCAGGAGGCAAACCCTATGATCGGACTTCGCGCTTGCCGAGTTGGCGTCCTATACCCGGAGATATACGAGACTCAGGCCCGCGCCATCTTCGAGGCGGCTTGTGAGTTGAAGAAGGAGGGCGACGATCCGCACCCTGAGGTCATGATCCCTGGAACCATCACATGGAGAGAGTTAGCATACCTGAAACCCTTCGTGGTCAAGGCCTACGACGAGGCGATGAAGAAGTATGGGGAGAAGATAATCTTCAAGTACGGAACGATGATAGAAATGCCACGCGCTGCGTTGACGGCTGACGAAATGGCGAAGGAGTGCGACTTCTTCAGTTTCGGTACCAACGACCTGACACAGACGGGAATGGGGCTGAGTAGGGATGACGCCCAGGGCACCTTCCTGCCAATCTACATTGAGAAGAAGATCCTGTCGGATGACCCATTCCAGACCCTCGACAAAAAAGGCGTAGGCAGTCTGGTGAAGACATGTGTACAATTGGCTCGGCCGGCGAACCCAAAGATCAAGATTGGGATCTGCGGTGAACATGGAGGCGACCCGGAAAGCATCTACTTCTTCCACGAGGCAGGGCTCGACTACGTGAGCTGCAGCCCCTTCCGTATACCGGTGGCACGCCTCGCAGCTGCTAGGATCGCCATTCTTAGCGAAAAGAAAAAGTAACCAACTTTAAATTACGAAATTAAAGTATTTTTTAGTCATGGCGCGAACGATTCGACTTTTATTCAGACCGACATGAGTCACCCTATGGAGATAAAACTTGTCGGTGAGGAGAGAATGGTGTGCTCGCGCTCGTGAATACGATAGAATAGACAAGTTCACATATTTCCAACATTACAAGCCCTGAAGCAACGCGCGTTCGTAGTAGGGAGGCTCATGCGCCTCTGCCACTGAGGCGAGAAAACCTCATCTATCTAACGCCACATATCCATCCCCATGTCATATCTAGACCACTGCGGAGTGTATGTTAAGGACTTGGAGAAGTCCCTGGCATTCTATAAGGATATATTCAATTGGAAGGAGAAGACCAGCTGGACTTCCGGCGAGGCGAAGATCGCCGTCCTAGACATAGGAAAGGGACTGATGGAACTTGTGCAACGCCCCGGTTCACCCTGTCCACCCCCGAGCGGAAACTGGACCCACCTCGCCCTACACGTTGAAGACTGGCACGACAAGGTCAAGAAGCTTGAAGCTATGGGCCTAGAACTGAGGAAAGTCTCAATGAACGGGGGCAACATCGCCTTCTTCAAGGATCCCGACGGCCACACAATAGAGATAATGGAAAAGGGCCTCTCCCTGTAACCTAGCCATCCAAACGTATTTCTCCCAGCTTCTACTAGAGTGAAGGGATGTCGAGCCCCATCTACATCAGGTGTCCGAACCCTAAGTGCCGTAAGCTCAACCCAATCCAATCTAATGACTCCGGGAAGGAACACACCTGCGTATTCTGCGGCTGCATCATAGAGCCCGAGAAGACTAACAAAATCGATGAGGCTTCCATAAAGAGCAAGGGCAAGAACAGACGCTTCCCACTACAGCAGTCTGAGAGTAAGCCCATAAATAGAAACCAGAGAAAACCCATGTTCTAAGCGAGTCAGTTTATTTCTATTTCTTTTCCCGAACGAGGAGCATTAATGTGATGACTCCAACGCACACGCTGTCAGGAACCATTACACGGGCGAATAAGAGCCCGTTATGTCTACTATGTACCCGAAGATCGGGGACCCGCAATATTTCCTATTAGCAGAATCATCAGAAAAGCCCATAGCGAGGCCCGTGTTTATCATCTGTGTCGACTCCGAGACGTGTGCGCAACCTACTCCCTGAAAGCGTTATCTTCCGAATCGATCCCTAATACCCCCGTGTCGGGCATAGAGGTGCGGGAGCTGAGAAGAGAGGACATACCTCGCCTCTCCGAGGTCCTCGCACAGGCATTCAGCACCGACCCCGTCCTCGACTGGGCCATGCGCCCCGACGATGGAAGGATCAGCGCCCTCCGAGACATGTTCCGCAGGGGGATGCAGGGGAATCTCCGATATGGAGTGGAGACGACAACAACCGACCTCAACGCTTGCGCCATCTGGGCACCGCCCGAGGCGCTGAATGAGTCACGCAGCCCATTAGACCCGATCCTCACCCTCCCCTACCTAATCGGTTACTCCGGCTTCGGCAGGCTTCGTAGAATGATCGCCTTTTCCAACGCCTGCGACGAGAAGAGACCACATGCCCCCCACCAGTACCTAGACTTCATCGGAGTCCACCCTGACAAGCAGGGGCAGGGCTACGCCTCCGCACTTCTCCGCTACACACTCACAAGACTCGATATGAATGGCGTTCCAGCCTACCTCGAGAGCAGCAACCCTAGAAACAACCCCCTTTACCAGCGCCACGGTTTCAAGATAATTGAAGAGATCCAGCTCCCAGATGGTCCCACACTCTGGTGTATGTGGAGAGAAACAGCTCAAAAGACGACGTAAAAAATATAGTTCGCATAGTTTAAAAAATTGGGTGAACAAGCCAAAAAATAACTCTATTTTCGAAAAGAGTGCATAAAAAGTCCCTAACGAGGATCATTTTTTTAGGATAAGGTACCATCGCCAAGCAAAAAAAGCGTCAAAAATAGGATAAAATTGACACGTTTCGAGCCGCAATCTCCAAGGGGGGCAGCTCAAACAGCTGAATTTAAGCTATAATTTCACTACTCGAGGACGTCTGACACCTATAGTCACCGAGGCACCATTATAGAGGAGACCCCCCTATACACATCCACTAGCGATGAGCTCAGACACCCCGACCCTTAACGAGGCCATTGCCGCAACAAATACGAGACTCAAGCAGGTCCTAGGAACAGATTGTACAATACAAATCCACCACAAATTGAATGACTCGCTCATCCAGACTATACTCAAGGTTGACGCCCAGAAGTTCAGAGAGGAACTTAGATATAGACACGAGGAGGTCCTCGAACATAGCAGTATCCCAGGCTTCCTACTTATACTCGCCGAGTGTGGTGGTCAGCCTACCGGCATCGTCTATGGCTATGATGAGCCGCGGAATGGGTTTTTCCTCGACACACTCGCTTCTATGGTTGAGCAAAAGGGTATCGGACACATTTTGGCGACGCTTATCGTCATCCACGCTCAAAACAAAGGCTACACACATGTAACACTGTATACTGAGGAGCAAGACGAGAAGGGCCGCCAACTCAGGAAGTTCTATGAGAAGATGGGTTTTGTCTACCTCGGAACCGAACCCCGCAAAGGAGATGTGATGAAACTCCAGGTCACTCCTGAAGGTACTAGGGAGCTTTACCAAAGGTATATCGCAAAGAACTAGCTAAAGAGTTCCATCCCAAGCTTCTATCTTAAGTAATGTAAACTCATATAGATCAATCTGGTAATCATGGAAGTTCTCAAGGGAGTCCACAGCATAGATAACTCTGAGAAGAAAGATCACAGCATGGAATGCTGGATACTCGACTGCAAAGAGGGCATAGTACTTGTTGACGGCGGCATGACCCCACAGGCCGTCGAAAATATCTCAGCCGAACTGAAGTCGATGAAGAAGGAGTGGAAGGATGTGAAACTCATCCTCGTCACCCACAAACATGGCGACCACACAAATAACCTCCCCGAGCTCAAAAAGCTCACAGGAGCCCCAATAAAGGCTCAGAAGCTAGAAGCGCCACTCATCGAGAAGGCTATCGGGGTCAAGGTCGAGGGCCTCAATGACGGAGAGGTCGTACCTTTCTGCGGTGGGATTGAGGTGATCTGGGTCCCTGGTCATAGCGAGGGTAACTCAAGCTATTATCTCAGGAAGCATAAGGCGATCATCGCAGGGGACACGATCTTCGGTGACGCCGAGGGGAACCTGATGGTGCCTCCAGAAAAGTACTGCCTCGACACAAAACAGGCTACGAAGGAGATTGAGAGGCTTCTTAGATATGACTTCGACTATCTACTCTACACCCACGGGAAAGATATAATGGGAGGGGCTAAGGCAAAAGTAAAGGAGCTCGTCGATAAGACCCGATGAAACGGACAAAACCCACATTTCCTCAAGATAATCAAAGCTAAATGGAATAACGAGGGCTAACTCAACTCGATCACGAAAGTGTAAAAAGGGAGTGAAGCCATTACTTCAGCTCAGACTAAGTCGAAGTACTCGAGTAGGCTTATTGAGTCCTCAGCCTCTGTGAGCTGCTTAGGGAGCGCTAAGTCGTATGAGTCCCTGTTCGTGAGTATTATTAAGGCTAGTTTCTTCTCGGGTACACGGATAAACTTGTGTTGAAAGCCAGCTGTCTCACCGGTGTGATGGAGAATCTTCACCCCCCCTCTTTTTGCTATGAACCAACCGAAACCATACTCCGTCGGACTGCCATCTGTAAGCCTACCTGCAGTGAAAGCTGCCTCAAGAAGGTCTTTATCGACGAGTTCGTCCGAGTTCAGAGCCCGATCCCACTTCATTAGATCTTGAATCGAGGAGTAAACACATCCATCCCCGAGTGTAGCGCTCGTCTTGCTCTGGTCGTTGAATCTAAAAACGCTGGCACTCCTAGTGTAACCATATGCACGATCCTTGATCTTTACACCCTCGCCCTCGTAGAGTCTCGAACCAGTCATGCCCAGTGGTTTGAATATCTCACGCTCCACGTACCTCGGGAAGGGAACACCAGAAACACGTTCGACGATGACGGCGAGGAGCACATAAGCAGTGTCGCTGTATTGGAACTTCGATCCCGGAGGAAAGTAGGTGGAGGGAAGACTCCTCACCTTCTCCACCACATAATCCTCGTGAACCTGTCCGGGGTAGTTCACGGGGACATCGTTCTCGTAGTCTCCAAGACCAGAGGTGTGGCCGAGCATCTGCCTCACAGTGATATCGTCAGCGTAACCTGGTAAATTTGGTATGAATGCGGATAACTTATCCTCGAGGCCCATCTTCCCCCCTTCGACAAGTTTGAGGACACATATGGCGGTGAAAGCCTTTGTTACCGAGGCTAATCGGAAATTCGTTGAAGATTTTACTAGAGTTCCAGTGGAAACCTCAGCCAATCCATAGCTTCTACTAATTAATTCGTCATCCTTGACAACGGCGAAGGATGCACCTGGCACAGCGCCAGTATACTCGGAGAAAAGGGCATCAATCCTGTCACCAAGGCTCATACCCGTAACAACCCAACACGAGGATAATTAATTTGCTCAGAAGATGATGCCTACGGGAATAGAACTTTTTCTACAAATCTCGGTGACCCTATTCGTGACCTCACAGTAATAATCCAGATTCAGGAGCGAGGGTAGCGCGCAAAAGACTTCGCCAAGTTGATCAGGTAGACTCACCCAGCTTACGTCTTAGATCCTCCTCAATGGGCTTCCTCTCGTCTGGAGTCTCTCTCCACTTCTTCTCGAGACCACGCCGCTCCTCCGCGGACACCAACCCTATCTTACGCGCCCTGTTGAGAAGATCGATGAACTCACGATACATCACAGCATCATCCACCGGCTTCGCAATCCTCGAATGAATCAACTCTCTCTGAGTCTTAATTTCTGTAAGAATAGTTATAACAGGCATCATCTCAAACAGTGTCCTCCTCAATTCACACTCATCGGATTTAATCTGGGCATAAACCACCTGCAAAATTGGGGTGGCGGGAGCTTCGTAAACACTCTGACCACTCAATGTTCGTCTCCCACCGGATCTTATCACCTCAGCCTCCTCGATGAGACGTGAGAGCATCGCTGTGTCTACTCGACTAGCGAGATACTTCTTCTGAATAATGAAGCTGGCCTCCTTGAAACCCCGCATCGATAGACGTGTCTCGAAGAAGACTGGGAGCTGCCTCATCGCCGCATTAAAGAAACCCTGTTCCTCCAATTGGCTCGGATGAAGTATATTTCTTAGGTGTCTCAGACTCTCGGCGTCTCGATACACGACAGATACAATCAGCTGCTCCCCGAACTCCTCAACTTCAATGACAGGTTGGGGTCGCTTCTCCCTATCCAACCTAGATAGAGGGATCGTGAGAAGCTTATCATCAGACACGTATTCCATAACGTCGACATCGGTAAGGTCCTTTACGAGATTGTTCAATGTGATCTTGGCCATTTTATACCAGGGAATAAAGCGCGACCTCGACGTCAAAGGAATCCAAATCAGATAGTAATTGGCTCTCTATTCAACTATTCGCATTTTTCAGAAACGCACGAAAATCGGTTATTTGAAATTGAAACAAATACATAAAGGAATTCACTAGCTATAAATCTGGGAGAGCCAAGAAGTGTATGTTCAAGATGGATTCTAGAGGCACCTATGGTACGAAGGTCATTGAAGCCCACAGCATCGGAGACCTCTACATCCACGGATTCGATGAGCAGGGAGGGTACTGGGCATCATGGGATTGCACAAGCATAGTTGGCATAGACTCCGGAAAAAGTCTTGAAGACAAATGGAAGAGCCTCGACGTCTTTCTAAAAGGATCTGGACGCGAATGGCACAGCTTCCAAAGACTGAATGATTTATCTACTCTTGTGAAAACGTATGGCAACGAACAGGAATATCTAGCCAACTTCATAAAGAGAGCCTGCGATCACGAATTAAACATAAAAACTCCATATTTGTACCTAGGTTTTAGCGAGCAACCTCAAGGGTTCTTAGGATCAATCTTCAATGTTTTGCTTAATTTGGATGGATTGGGGAATCGAATCATCACTCCAGTTGTAAACCTATCCAACGATTATAGTTGGCTAGATGAGGATCTCCCATTGTTCGAGGCGGCTTCGTCCCTGAGTTCACCGATATTCATTAATAAAGAGCACAAAGTTGAGTATGAAATAAGGAATCCATGGTTGGATGGAGGCGCTCCAGGAGTTAATACAGGTGTCATCGGAGCCATAACACCGAATCTCCCAAGGTCAGCTCACAACGCTGAAAACGAGGAGATCTTCTTCGAGAGGGTAGAGAAGCAAATAGATATAGCTGTCGAGGGATTGGAGTCTAAGCGATCTCATCTCGAGATGGAGCTAAAGGAGGGACACATGCCATTTACAGCCTCCGTTGTGGACTCCTTCGATGACTACTTTGGTGCGGTTGGCGTCGTGGGGGTAAATGAAGCCCTCCTAAACCTGCTTGGGAAAGGGATCGAGTCGATGAAGGGAAAAGCGGTCACATACAAGATCATAGAGACGATGCGTGATAGACTCGAGGATTATGAGAATGACACAGGACATCGCTTCTGCCTTGAAGCGGAGCCTTCTGGGGGCGTAGGTCATCGCCTTGCGAAATTAGATAGGGAAAGGTTCCCTGAGGTCCTTACATCGGGCATCGAGGCCCCCTTCTACACATGCTCCACCTGCCTACCAATGGACTACACCGACGATCTCTGGGATGCCCTTGAGCACCAGAAGAAGCTCCAGAGCATGTACACTGGAAGGTCAATTTTCAACATCCCCTTAGAGAGAGGAATATCAGACCCCAACGAGTGCAAGATGCTGGTGAAAAGGATATTCGAGAGGACCCAAATGCCCTGTTTCGCCATCAGCCCGAGGATAAATCTTCCCTCGACCTCAGGCATGGAACAATACGAGAGAATTGGGTACACATACAGAGCAGTCTCCGAGATGGAAGCTGGTGAGAGAGAGGAGGTGAAGCTACGCAAACCCTTCGCCGTACTAAGCGGGTGGTAAGCCAGGGCCTCCCCATCGTGGGAATCCAAAGGCTCAGCTTGAGCGATTACCCAGGAAAAATATGCGCCAACCTAATTATCCCAGGTTGCAACTTTAGATGTCCCTATTGCTCCGAAGGAAAACTCATATTCGAATTTATCCCAATGCCGAAGATACCAGAGGATGATGTAATCGCGTTCCTCCACCCCCGACTCGGGTTCCTCGACGGCGTCTGCATAACAGGCGGCGAACCTACAATACACAGAGATCTCCCCGCATTCCTTGGGAGACTCAAATCAATAGGGAGCCTCGTTAAGCTAGACACAAACGGCTCACACCCTGGAAGACTCGCCCACGCCCTCGGGAAAAAACTCGTAGACTATGTGGCCATGGACGTCAAATTCCCCCTAAAGAAGTATGAGGAGAAAGCAGGGTACAGAATTACCCCAGAGGAGCTACTGGATAGCATACAGCTAATACGAAGAAGCGGCGTCGACTACGAGTTCAGAACGACACTTGTGCCTGGCATAGTCGATGAAAAGGATCTCTTGGAGATCGCTGAGACTCTAAGGGGATCGAAGAGGTATGTGCTCCAAGGCTTCAAGAATGGGTCGACGCTTTCAAAAGAATGTGAGGATGTGAAGCCCTATAGCCTCTCAGAGATGGAGGAGTTCAGGGACCTTGTAGAGCCCTTTGTGGGTGAGGCAAAGCTCAGATTTTAATAGAACGAGCGGAAGTTCTGCGACAAACCCTCAGGAGTGTAACTTGGCAGACCTGAGTTTAACCGCTCGTCCGATTCGGAGAAGAGTACCCAGAAATATATACTTTATCGATTAGTAAAAGGAATGGTTAATTCAGTATATACTCAATAATCCCTGTTTTTTAGATAAGCTCAAGGGTCTTCGCTGCGGTCCAATCAACGTATTCATCGCAATGGGACTCGCCTCTGGCTCGGAGGTCTTCTCCCCGCTTAAATCTCTCTTCCGGAGTGCATCCCTCACAGCCGAGAAGACTACGACAGGCGACGTGCCCCCACTTCTTATTGAATTCCTCGATGAGTTCCTGAGTCATCTTACGTTCCCTGAGCCGCATATCGTTGAACTGCTGTTCGGCTTCGTTGCCGTTTGTACCATATTTGAGGCCGATAGTCATCGCTCCCCCCAGCAGGGCACCACATATGTCCCCCCAGCCAGCTATGCCACCACCGAGGTTGGAAGCCACTCTGAGTATATTCGTGTCGTAACTCGTTAGGGGGTGCTTTTCGTTAATGATCATAAGGGTGCTTTCGCAGCAGTTGAACCTGTGTCCATCTTTAACGATCATATCCCTAGAATTTGCTTTGCTTAACTAAAAGGTTAGGCATGCCCGAAGAGAATAATCACTAATGGAGTAATAGTGACCTCAATCACTGCGGCGAGGATTAGAAGAGGGAAGACGCGGGTGATGAAGAAACCTAGGGCGGTTTTCGCTTCTTTGATTACACTTCCCTGACCTCTTAGACTATTTAGCATAGTGTATCCTAGACTCATTCCCATGGACATAGAGAGGAGTATTGCTGGTATCTCGATTATACCGTGCGGAGTAAGCCCGGCGATGATGTAACCAAGTCCCTGCGTGGCTCCCAGATCATATGCTACCCACCCAACAGTGAATCCGTTAAAAATCACGAAGAAGAGTGGGAGTACTCCGCCTAGAAGCCCGCCGAACATGAAGAGGAGGCTCTTCAATATGTTGTTGGCAGCGATAAAGGCAAAAAGTTCAAGTAAGGACATACTGGATATATTTGGAAAAGTCCCGAGTAGGTCCTGCAGAGCATTATCGTTCATGTTCCCTCCAAGAGCGTAACCCATGGCTAGGCTGAAGATGAAGAGGAAGCAGCAGATGAAGAAGATGGGCTTAAGTCTTCTCGCATAGTCTGCGTACTGCCCGAAGAATGCCTTTGTGAGCCCCTTTCGCTCGGGTTGCTGGTCGGTCAAATTTTCCGCTCTCTTTCCATCTCCCTGAGACGAGCGGCCCTGATATCTCTTTCTAAAACGGTTTTTCTGTTATCGTTTCTAGCGTTCTCGGCGGCAGCTTCGGCAATTCTCAGGGCTAGCTCCCCTACAGTGCGCCTCATCTCCTCAGCGGCTTCCTCGCTAATTCTTAGGTCGCCTTGCTTCTTGATGAGCCTTCTCATAGGAGCGAGTGTAAACTCCTCAGCCAATTTTGACACCTGCCTGAATAGCTGTGTATGGGTTATTGAAGATTCTGAGGGGTTGCATCTACGATACTATTCGCGCGCGAAAATGTGTCTAATCAACTTGAATGGCTGTCGTAATGGTGCGCGTAAAGTCGAATAATGTCCCTGAAACTGTTATTATCCGGGCCCCCTTCATTACCTGAGATATGCTTAATCTTCTCTTCGTCGAAGCCTCGCTGGAGCTCGTCCCACGGCGGATCGCCCACCACCCATCCGTTACGCGGAATGCGAAGAGAGAGGGAAAAAAACCAGAACAAGTCCTCCTAGATAGGAGCCTCCACCATCACGCGATGCTGAGTCTCCCAGAGGTGGAGAAGAGGGGTAGACCCGACATAATTCACTTCTGCCTACTTGAGGCTCTCGGGTCACCACTCAACAAAGTGGGGAGGTTGAAAACCCTAGTTCACACCCTCAACGGTGACCTCCTAGATATATCCCCAGAACTGAGGCTACCGCGCGACTGCTACCGTTTCAGGAGTCTTATGGAGCAGCTCTTCATGATAGGGCGTGTTCCACCAGAAGGAGAACCCCTAATAACGTTGTCGATAAAGAGCATTGGGGAAGTAAAAAAAGAGTGTAGCCCCAGCCATACAGTGGCACTCACGAGCCACGGTAAGAGGAGAAGGCTAAGCGAACTGTGCAAGTCATTAGTTGCTGAACCCAATCCACTCGTTTTCATCGGCGCTTATCCTCACGGGGCGATGAAAGAGGAGACCCTCACCGAAGCGGATGAGTCGATAAGTATCTACCCTGACGCTCTGGAGGCTTGGGTTGTCACATCTCGACTCATCTATGAGTATGAGAAAGCATCGGGGTTAGAGTAGACGCTCCGCAAATTCGTTGAGATCATGGACAACGTCAACACCCCTCAGTTCTCCCGATCTGTCCAAGTGATACGCCTCAACGCCGAGCTGCTTTGGTGCAGTATAGTCAAACTCTGCATGGTCACCTACATGAGCGAGTTCAGTTGGTTCAATTTCGAGTATATCGCAAACTCGTTGATAGAAGTCTGGAGCCTTTTTAACTGATCGGAAATCCGTGGGGGCGGAGAAGACCCTGCTAAAGTGATAATCAATACATTTTAACTGTACATTAAGGAATTCCCTTATGGTGTTTGATGAGACGATGAGGGGATAGTGTTTCCCTAAGCGCATCAGGACGTTGGGTACATCAGGGTAAACGTTACAGTCCCCTTTGCGTCGCTTTGGGAGGTCTCGCCAATAATGGGGGAGTCCAAAGCGCTTCCACCAATAACCTACATCATACCACTCAGGCTGCCCCTCACCTACTTCGGAGTACTCGGCGAGGACACGCTTCCGTGCCTCCTCCAGAGTGAGGCCATGGGCCTCGGCATAGAGGGCTGGGATATCACCCTCCCAGATTTGTTTGCTGTAGGCATGGTCGATGAGAGTACCCTCCATGTCGAAACTTACTACCCGTATCGGCATGCTTCTAGTGATTGTGATTCCTATTGAAAAGGGCGGCGACTACTCACAACCGTTAAAATCGGTTGAGAAACTCAATATGTGGACTTCTTATGGCTAAGATGATAATTACAGCAGCGGTAACTGGGGGGGAACCAGTTCATAAAGGGATGACTCCCTTCGTTCCGAGTTCCCCGGAGGAGATAGCGGATGAGACATATAGGTGCTGGGAGGCGGGAGCATCAATTGTACACCTGCATGCTAAGGATCCAATAACAGGTAAGCCTGCTGCGGATCCCAACCCCTTCTTCAAACAGTATGCTAAACTGATCCGGGATCGTTGCGACATTGAAGAAGGGGTTGGGATCCGCAGCAGGCTTACCTGTTATTGGATCCTTAG
>Ga0187878_1000455_pt1 | contig 46702 bp, 57 predicted proteins | sample June2016WEW_17_1_FD_132979 | JGI IMG/M metagenome (GOLD analysis project Ga0187878, IMG submission 132979) | Peatland microbial communities from SPRUCE experiment site at the Marcell Experimental Forest, Minnesota, USA - June2016WEW_17_150 | ecosystem: Environmental > Terrestrial > Soil >... | reverse complement strand
TCGTCAACATCTCCTCCTGCCCCGCCGCGAGCCGCGGCAAGTCGCTCGGTTGAAGTCGCCACTTGATTTCGGGATTACGCGCCAGCGTTCCCGTCCCCGAGCACGGCACGTCCAGCAGGATTCTGTCAAACGTAGAGCCAAAGGGCAGGCTGCGCCTTCCATCGAGGCGCACCATATGCAGACTGACCCCCGTCGGGATGCGCTCCCGCACGAGCCGCGCCATGGTGCGCAGCCTGGGGGCACTCAGGTCGCACGCGACCAAGGTCCCGCGGCCAACGGCCTCCGCAAGCTGACAGGTCTTCATTCCCGGCGCCGCGCAGAGATCGAGCACGCGCTGATTTCGCACCGGCGCCACCAGCGCGGCCACGAGTTGCGAGGCTTCGTCCTGAATCACCAATCGCCCTTCGCTTACTGCTTTGGAGGCCTGGACATTTCCGGACTGAACCACGAGTGCCTGCGGCGCATACTTGCCGAGTTCGGTTTGAATGCCCTCGCTGGAAATCTGCCTCTGGATTTCTGCCCGCTCGCCCTGGCGCACCCGCAGGGTTGTGTGCGGCACGGCGTTGCTTGCCCACGCAACTGCATCAGCAGCGGCCGGTCCAAAGTTCCGCTCCCAGCGCTCCAACAGCCAGGCAGGGAACGAGCGTCGAACGCTCTCCAGGACTCCAGGGTCTGGTTTTTCCTTTTCCACCGCCGCGACACGCCGCGGGGGCGGTTCGCATTTGCGCAACACGGCGTTGACCAAGCCCGCCGCCGACCGCTTGCGCGCGGATTTGGCCAGTTCCACGGCCTCATTCACCACTGCTGATTTGGGAATCTTCTCCAGAAACCGGATCTGGTAAACGCCCAGGCGTAGGATGGTTGCGATCTCCGGATCGAAATACTTCAGCGGTTTTCCAGAAAGCCGCTCGATCTGGAAGTCAAGCTCCCCGTGCCATCGCAAGGCGCCCATGACAAGTTCCGTGGCCAGATTCCGATCGACCTCGCGCAGTTCAGACACCTGCGAGCGCTGAAGCAAGTCCACGGCGAAGGCGCGACCGGACTCAACGCGGCGGAGGATCTGATAGGCGATTTCGCGGGCAGGAGAAACGGGCATAGCGAATTATGAATTCTGAATTGTGAATTATGAATTGCGAAAAATGTGCCCAGCCTGCAAGTGTGAGCCAGTTCCTCTGTTCTTCAATTCATAATTCAGCATTCACAATTCACCATTCATATAAGCTTTTCGCCGGGCTGGAGGTGGACCCCGTTCAGGAAGTCACGCGCCGCAAGCCGTTTGCGCCCCTCCACCTGGAGTTCTTTGATTTCGAGTTGCGTCCCTTGGCCGCAGGCAACGAAGAGTCTGCCTCGCTCGGCCGCGAGTGTTGCCGGCTCCAGTGGGCCCGCTGCTGGCGTAGGTGATACGGCCGCGGCCCAGACGTGGAGGTTCTTGCCGCGAAATGTCGTGTACGCCCCCGGCCAGGGATACAGCCCGCGCACGCGCCAGGCGATCTCCTGCGCGGTCAATGACCAGTCAATTCGGCCATGCTCTTTCTTCAGCATGGGCGCCAGCGTGGCCTGGGAATGGTCCTGCGGCCGCGGCGTGATTTCGCCCCGCTCGAGCGCGTGCAGGGTCTCGACCATCAGGTCGGCGCCCAGCACACTCAGCCGCTCTGCAAGCGTCTCCGCTGTGTCGTCCTCACGGATTTCCTCTTCCCGCATGAGAAGAATGCCGCCCGTGTCCATGCCGGGATCGATCTTCATGGTCGTCACGCCGGTAACGCGCTCGCCGCGAATCAACGCCCACTGAATGGGCGCCGCGCCGCGGTACTTGGGGAGGAGCGAGGCATGCAAATTGATACAGCCCAACCGCGGCAGGTCGATCATCCAGGGCGGGATGATGCGGCCATAAGCGACCACCACGATCGCATCGGGTCGATAACGGGAGAGAAACTCCTGCGTCGCCGGGTCCTTGAGCTTGGCGGGTTGAAAGACTCTGATCCCAGCTTTCTCCGCCAGTTGCTTGACCGGCGGAGGTTTCACTTCGTAACCCCGGCCCGAGGGTTCGTCCGGTTGACTGATAACTAACTCGATCGTGAAGCCTTCCGCCAGAAGCTTTTCGAGGGTGGGAACGGCGAATTGAGGGGTACCACAGAAAATGAGTTGCATGAATCAGTTGTTGGTTGTCAGTCGTCAGTCGCCAGCTTCAACTGACAACGAACCACTCACAACAAACAGTGCGGACCTACCACTGCCCTGCTTTCACCAGCTTCTTCACCTTGCGCTTGATGGAATCGCGTTTCAGCAAGCTGAGGTGCTGAATGAAAAGCGTCCCGTTCAGGTGGTCGGTTTCATGGCAGAAGGCGCGGGCGAGCAAACCCTCCCCGGTTCTCGTGAATTCCTTGCCACGGATATCCTGCGCGCGGATGGTCGCCCGCTGGGGTCGGGTGGTGCTGGCGCGAAAATCCGGCAGGCTCAGGCAGCCCTCTTCCTGCGTCGTTCTGCCCTCCGTGGAAACGATCACCGGGTTCACCAGAACGATCTTGTCGTCCGGGTTTTCTCCCAGCGATACGTCGATTACGGCCAGGCGCTTCGGGATTCCAATCTGCGGCGCCGCCAGACCAACACCATTGGCGGCGTACATGGTCTCGAACATATCAGCGACCAGCTTCTCGAGGTCGCTGTTGAAGACCATCACCGGCTCGGCAGCCATCTCCAGCACTCGGTCGCCGTATTTCACGATGGGATAAATCATGGTCAATTGTCAGTGGTCAGTTGTCAGGTGTCAGCCACGACAAACAACCAACACGATCGGTCTGGGGTCACGTCTCAGAACCGGCGCACCTGCTCCAAGTAAGCGTCGAAGTTTCGGCGCGTCTCGGGGAGCGAATCACCTCCGAATTTCTCCAGAGCCGCCCGGGCCAGCACCAGCGCAACCATGGCTTCGCCGACCACGCCTGCGGCAGGCACCACGCAGACGTCGGAGCGTTCGTAGGCCGCCTTCACTGTCTCCTTCGTCCTCAAGTCCACAGATTCGAGCGGTTGCCGTAACGTAGCGATCGGCTTCAAGTAACCACGCACCACTATGTCTTCGCCGTTTGTGATGCCACCTTCCAAGCCTCCCGCGTGGTTGGATTTGCGCGTGAAGCGCGATCCCGCCCGGTCATACCCAATCTCGTCATGCACCCGCGAGCCGAAGCTCGCAGCGTTGGCGATTCCGCTCCCCAACTCCACGGCCTTGACCGCCTGAATCGACATCATCGCCTGAGCCAGTTGCCCGTCCAGACGCTCGTCCCACTGGGCGCAGGAGCCGAGACCTGGGGGGACACCGTGCGCAACCACCTCAAACGTCCCACCCACGGAATCACGTGTCGCAAGCGCCTCGTCCACCTCCTCCTTCATGCGCGCTTCCACGTCCGCGTCCACACAGTTCAGAACGATTTCCTCCCGATCCCGTAAGGCGAGCACTTGCGCGAAAGGCACGCTAGCGCTCTCGAGCTTCACTCGGCCGACAGCGATAACGTGACTGGCCACGTCGATGCCGAGCTCTTTCAAAAAGAGCTTCGCCACCGCGCCCGCGGCAACTCGTGCCGCAGTCTCGCGCGCACTGGCCCGCTCCAAGACGTAGCGTGCGTCGTGGAAGTCGTACTTCAAGCATCCCGCCAGATCCACGTGACCCGGCCGCGGCGCCGCAAGGGGCTTGACCTGGGCACAGGCTTCGGCACTGGCCTCGACCGCCAGCGCTTCCTTCCAATTCTCCCAGTCGCGGTTCTCGATAAGGATGGTTATCGGCGAGCCGATAGTGATGCCGTGCCGGACCCCGGAAAAGAATTGCGCGATGTCCGCCTCAATCTTCATTCGCCCGCCGCGCCCGTAGCCGCCCTGGCGGCGCTTCAGTTCGCGCCCCACATAGTCAAAGTCTATGCGCAACCCTGCTGGCAACCCCGAAAGGAACGCCACCAGTGCCTGGCCGTGCGACTCGCCCGCTGTTTGAAATCGCAGCATAGAATTTAGAGACAATGCGTTACCGAACGCTCAAGAATCTGCATTCTAGCCAAATCCGCCCAGGAGGTCAAAGAATTGCCTACCCCACCGCGTTGCCGGACTTCAATACCGCGCTTCGGGCGAGGCAGCGACAGTGACTGGCAAGGTCTCAAGCGGGAAGCTCTGCGCACTGCGGGCGGATTCCGGCCGCGGCTGCCATTCGTAATCGAAGTAGTCGATCCCCATCGTGGAGCGCCCAAACAGGCGCAACTCCACTTCCGTTCGATTGTGAACCGGAAACCAGAAGTCCCCGAACTTGGCGTAGTCGTGCACGAAGTGGGTGCGCCGGACCCAGAAGGATGGCCGCTGCGCAGGTTCTCCCTCGATGCGTTGGATGGCAAAGTCGTGCGGATTTATCCAGATCTTGCCGCGGAAGAGGTACTTGTTGATTGTCCGGGGCTCCACCTGGAAAACGTGGGCCCCCACGACGGTGTCGTACTCCAGGTAGGCAAAGGTGTAGTTGCGCCGGCAAATCTCCACCACCTCGCGCGCGGGCGACCGGGCATTCGCTTGTTCAGTCTCCAGCAGGGGCACAAAAACACGGCGTTCGACCGACTGCGACCCGCCACGTTCAACCACCCGGAACCGTTTGCCATCCGGCGCCTCAAAGCGTGCCTCCACTACCAGGTAAGCCTTTCGGCGCAAGCGCGGGTTGGTTGCAGTGTAGCGCCGCCGGCTCAGGTAGGAGCGGAGCGCTTCGCGGCGTTGGGCGTTCGCTTGTTCCATCCGGGCGACAATTTCCTCGCCCTCGCCAGGGAGCAAAGCACTCGGAGCGCTCATCGGATTTGCACCCGTCAGCACCGCGATCAGCGCGAGCCACAGGGATACTTGCACTGCCGACCGAGCGTATTTGAGAAAACGTGCCCCGCCCAAATACAGAAGCCCCGCCAGCCAGCCGTGCTTCGTCGCGGTCTTTCGGCAGGGTTCGTCAGGCTGCGTGGTTGATTTCCACCACACGCCCGCCATGCCCGGCCAGGCCGCGGGCTGGAAGGATTTCTGCGTGAGCCAGTAGCACGAGTAGGTGCAACCGTGGCACGCCCGGCGTTGGCTGAAATCCGCCTGGCGGTACTTAGGCTCGAAATCCGGGTCCAGGATGTTGAGCGGTGTTGGGGACGGGTGATCCTGGCACATCCAGAATTCGCCGTTGGGCTTGATGTCGAAGAACAGCTCGCCGGCCAGGCAGCCCCAGTTGTAGGTCTCCTGGCGATAGTAGTCTTCGCAGCCCTGCTTGTAGAAGCCCGGTGAGAGGAGGGTCGGTGAATCGACTCGCCGCAAGAAATCAGGACTCACTTTGAGCTCGGTCGGCACCCGGAGATTGCCCTGGCCGACCACCACAGGGTTCAACCACAGGCGGGCCCTGGGGAATTCCCGCGTGCAGTAGGCCACAATTCCTCCCACTTGGTCGAGATTGCTGGACGATACGGTTATGTTCACGGTCAGGCGCTTGCCCTGCGGCAGGTGATCGTTCAGGTATCGAATGGACTCCAGTATTTTGGGACCTACATGGCTGTAAGGCAGGTCGTTGCCCAGCACTCCGTCGAGCGAGATGGCGATCTCCGAGACGCGCGAGGCAAGGAGCTCTGCATACTTCGCAGTCGGCATGGTCCCGTTGGAAGTGATCTTGGTGTACAAGCCCTTGTCGACCGCGTAATTCAATAGAGTGGCAAAATCTGATCGCAACAGGGGTTCGCCTCCCCCCGAGATGCTCAAGACCGCTACCCCCAGGTGATCGAGCCGGTCAATGATGCGCTTCATTCCGGCTGTGTCCTGCTCCGGGATGTGCTGGGCGGGGATGTGGCAAAAGTGGCAACGAAGGTTGCAGCGATGGGTCAGGGCTAAGTGGGCAAAGTAGGGCCGACGGCGCAAAGCCAGGTTTCTGAACGTCCGGAACCAGAATTTGGGGGACATGCTCCACCTCCTGGCGAGGGAGGCAAGCAGGCCCGTACCCAACCGTCACTTTCCGAAGCACGTCAATAAGTCTTTGATTACCAATGAATTGCCGTTGGATGCGGATGTATCACGTCAAGGTGCGCGCCGGAGGGCCGCGGGAAGCTTGCAGCAACGCAAGGACTATCTGGCATGGGGGCTGAGCCAGGCTTGCCAGGCGGCAACTCCTGCCAGCCTGAGGAACGAGGGCTCCCTTCCCAAGCCCAGAAGGCAATTTTTCGTCAGACCCTATGCCAGTCCTTCCACTTGAAGAGGTGAGATGTATAATGTTTGGTCTCTCGGAGCCCCGCTTGCGATACCTAATCCTCAGCGATGTTCACTCGAACCTGGAAGCGTTTGACACTTGCATGGAGATGGCGCAGGGCAAGTATGACCAAGCCCTCTGCCTGGGGGACTTGGTGGGCTACGGCCCGGACCCGAACCCCGTCATCGAACGCGTGCGCGCGGTCGCCACGGTGATCATCCGGGGCAATCACGACAGGGCATGCTCCGGCCTCATTGACGCTGCCGAGTTCAATCCCCTGGCGCGCCAGGCGACCGATTGGACTCGGGAGCAACTTACTGCGGGGCACATCAAATATCTTCGCGATCTGCCGATGGGCCCGGTGATGGTCGCTGGTGTCCAGCTTGTGCACGGCACCGTCCTCGACGAGGATGATTACATTTTGGGTCCCGGCCAGGCGCTTCCGGAACTCCGGAACCTGGCCATGCAGGCGATCTTCTTCGGCCACACGCACTATCAAGGCGGCTTCATGCTCACTCCGACCGGCCGCTTCCAGTCGATCCGCTGTTCCTCAAAGCAGGACGGGCTTACAGCGACTTTGTCGCTCGAGGATGACGCCCGCTATCTGATCAATCCGGGCTCCGTGGGCCAGCCGCGCGACGGAGATTGGCGCGCCGCCTTTGCGATCTTCGATAGAGAAAAGAACCAAGTCGAGTACTACCGCACCCCTTACGACCGTCTCCAGGTCCAGCAAAAGATGCGTAAAGCTGGGCTGCCCGAGCCGCTTATCCGGCGGCTCGAATACGGCCGATAGATAGCTGTTGCCGTGATGAGAGCCCCCTCGGCCGAACGTCGTCCTGCATCGTGGCGTTTTCAGAACTGAACTGATTTGGGCGTAATGGTAGGCGGGGCTTGGTTCCACTCCAGGGGCATGTGCTCAAAGGAGACCTGGAAAGGCCGCGTCTGACCAGGCTCGAGGGGACGCGTCTGAAGCGTGATGGGACGCGCCGTTTCGCGTAAGACTACCTGGTTAAACGTGTCCACGAAGACTAACTCGAGTTCAAGTTCCCGGATTTCCTTCCCACCTTTGTTGGACACCCGCGCATCCAGATAGGTCACGGTGTGACCCAGGAAGTTCTCCGCGGCGCTCATCCGCGCGTCGGTGATAGCGATCTGTTGCAGGTAGGCCTTCTGTTCTTCGCTAAGGCGTGCTTCAGATGACGAGGGACCGGATCCGATTCGCACGAGCAGCACCAGGGCGGTGACTATGATCGCCAGCGCTCCCGCCGCCATCAGAACGTAAGTGAGAGTCGATCGCTCTTCAGCCAAGGTCACTCCGAAATTGGAAATTGGAAATTAGAAACTGGAAATTGGGAACTCGCTCGAGTTTCGATTTTCCAGTTTCGTACTTCGTTTGCCACTCTCACGTGCCCGCGACTGTCAAGCCCTCAACCAGCAAGGTTGGCGCGGCCAGGGCGCTGCGGAACTCGAGGTCAGAACCAATGGCCTCGATGTGGTTCAGCATCTCCGCAAGGTTCCCGGCGATGGTCACCTCCTGGACGGGAAACGTGAGTTCCCCGTTTTCAATCCAAAGGCCAGAAGCTCCACGCGAGTAATCACCGGTCACGATGTTCACGCCAAACCCGATCAGTTCCGTCACGTAGAAGCCGCTACGAACCGAACGCAGAATCTCCGCAGGCGGAGGTTGGCCGGCCGCCAGATAGAAGTTCTTCGGCCCCACCATGGGCGGCCCGGCCAGCCCGCGGGAAGCATTGCCGGTAGTCCTCATGTTGAGCTTGCGCGCCGTGTAGCAATTCAGCAGGTAGTTCCGCAACTCGCCCTTCTCGATCACTGGTGTAATGCAGGCAGGGACACCCTCGTCGTCGAAGGGCCGCGACCCGAATCCGCTCGGGCGCAGCCCGTCATCCAGGATGGTGACGTTCCCGCTGGCCACACGCTGGCCCAGCTTGCCGGTTAAAAAGGAGGCGCTGCGATAAATAGCGTCGCCCCGCACCGCCTCAAACACGTGCCCCAGCAGCGAGCGGGCAGTTTCCGGGTCAAAGACGACCGGTACGCGGCAGGTAGATGCCTTGCGCGCTCCCAGCTTACGCAGCGCGCGCTCCGCTGCCTTACGGCCGACGGCGGCAGGGTCTTCAAGGGCTGAGGCCCGCCGGGCTACCGAGTACCAGTAGTCGCGCTGCATGCCGCCGTTCTGCGCAATGGGCGCCACCGAAACCGCGCAATAGGAGGAACGGTAGCTGCCCGCAAAGCCCAGAGAGTTTGCGTAGGCCTTGGTGCCCCAGCTCGCTTCGAACCATGCTCCCTCAGAATTCTGTATCCGCGGGTCAGCGCTGAGTGCAGCCTCCTCGGCTCGTCGCGCGAACTGAATACGATCGTCGGTGGAAAGCTCACCCACGTCGGGAGAGTAAAGCTCCAGATCGCCGGCGTAGCGGCCCAGCAACTCCGCTGCCGGCAGCCCGCTCGCCGGGTCTTCGGAGGTGACCTTGGCCATGGCCAGCGTCCGCTCCACAAGCCGGAGAAGCGAGGAAGCGGAGAAGTCGCTGGAGAACGATGTGGCGCTGCGTGTGCCCACGAACGCCCGCAGCCCAAGCGCCTTGGAAGCCGCTTCTTTCAGACTCTCGATCTTGCCCAAACGCAGGACAGTAGAAAACTCGTCGGCCTCACGCACCACGACATCGGCGGCCGTCGCGCCCGCGCTGACGGCCCGCGCCACTAGCCCACTGGCGACGTGTTCTAGAGAATTCTCAGCCATCCGCAGAGCCATGACGAGCAACCAATGGGTCTTCTTGACTCGTCACTCGTCACTCGTCACTTGCCACTTATCATTGAAAAGACTGCACACTGCGCGGCGCGGTCCCTCCCACCGTCAACCGGCTCACCTTGATCGTGGGGATGCCGACGCCGACCGGCACGCTCTGCCCGTCCTTGCCGCACGTGCCGATGCCTGGATCGAGCTGAAGGTCGTTTCCCACCGCCGTCACGCGCGTGAGCACGGTGGGCCCGTCGCCGATCAACGTTGCGCCCTTCACGGGCGCAGTAATCTTCCCATCTTCGATCAAATAGGCTTCCGAGGCGGAAAAAACAAACTTGCCATTAGTGATGTCCACCTGACCGCCGCCGAAATAGACCGCATAAAGGCCGCGCCGGACCGAACGGATGATATCCTGAGGATCTTCAGCTCCGGCGAGCATACAGGTATTGGTCATACGGGGCATCGGGATGTGCTCGTAGCTCTCCCGACGTCCGTTGCCGGTGCTGGTCCCCTTCAAGACCGTAGCGCTCAGCCTGTCCTGAAGGTAGCCGCGCAGGATCCCGTTTTCGATCAGGACTGTCCGCTGCGTAGGCGCGCCTTCGTCGTCCATGTTGAGCGAGCCGCGGCGCCCGGGAATCGTCCCGTCATCCACGACGGTACAAAGTTCTGAGGCCACGCGCTGGCCAATACGTCCGCTGAACGCCGAGATGCCCTTGCGGTTGAAGTCCGCCTCGAGCCCGTGGCCAATGGCTTCGTGCAGCAGGATGCCTGGCCAACCGGGACCCAACACCACTTCCATTTCTCCGGCGGGCGCCGCGCGTGCCGTGAGTTGCACGATGGCCTGCCGCGCCGCTTCACGAGCAAAATGTTCCGGACTCTGCTCACCCTGGAAGAATTCGAGTCCGACGCGTCCTCCGCCGCCGCTCGAGCCGGACTGGAGATTGCCATTTTCTTGAGCGATGGTGAAGACTCCCAGCCGCACCAAGGGCTGAAGATCCATCACCACGCGCCCGTCGGAACCGGCAATCAAGATGTGGCGAATCTGGTCGCCGTAGCTCACGCGCACCTGACGAATGCGCGAGTCGTAGCCCCGGGCGGCGCGGTCGCCCCGCTCGACCAGCGCGAGCTTCTCGGCCAGGTCACGATCCGTCGACGGCAAGAGCACCGGGTAGAAATCGTGGGAGGGTTCGACCGTGGTCAGCCCGACCGTCGAAAGGCGCGCGGGGCCGCTGGCAATGCGCGCCGCAATGCGGGCCACCTTGAGGATTTTCTCGGGCGCGAGATCATCCGTATAGGCATACCCTGTCTGCTCTCCCGCGAGTACCCGCACCCCGCAGCCCAGGGAGATGCCTTCGGTGGCGCTCTTCACCAAGGATTCATCGAGGAGAAGGGAGGATGTGGTCGTGTATTCGAAATAGAGATCGGCGTAGTCGCCACCCTCCGAGACCGCCGCGGCAAGATACCGTTCGAGGTCGGGTTCGGTCAGGCCGTAACGCTCATAGAAGAAGCGGTCTGAATTGCCCATGTTTCAGTCTCTCGGTCAGCGCCCTCTCGATAAGCGATCAGACTCCGTGCCGGAATTCTCACGCTAGCACACGCTCCGAGGGGTGTCAATTTCGTGCCGCTGGGCAGCGATTCTCCCGGCGAGTTGCCAACCCGATGAGCCTGCGTAGCGTCTAAGTACAGCAGAAGGGGAACGATGGGCAGCGTGGACAGAGGCTAAGGGTACGCGCCGGCCCACGGTGCCGCGATTTCTCGGCAGGAGGTGCAAGGTGCGACTCAGGATTCTTGTGATGTTTTTGACTGCCTTGGCTTTCTCTTGGGCAGCGCAAGACGTTCAGGCCGGTGTTATCCGGTACACAGGGAAAAAGCTCGCTAAGGGCACGACCACCGTCGCCAGCGCCACGGCTGGAGGTGTAGCCACTGCTGGCAAGGCCACCGGCGGGGTGGTTGCCACAGGCGCAGGCGGGTTCGCGAAAAGCGCTAAGGCGACCCCTGGCGTTCTCGGTCGAGGCACAAAAGCAGTGGCCAAGAGCATTGCCAAAGCTATCTGGTGAGACGAGGGGGGCGCACGCCATGCGCCCCTACATCATTCTGGGCGAACCTGACTGAGGGCGATAAGCTCTAGCCAAGTCTTCTGGGCGGGAGAATCCGCCCTGCTGGGCCCCGCACGCAGCGGTAGCCTACTGAGGTTTTGCCGCGACGTTCCAACCGTCCACTTCCACGACAGGGTGGGTGCCCTCCAAATCCTCCATTCGATAAGTCGCGGTGATTTCCTTTTTCTCTCCCGGCAGCAGCGAGAAGTAATTGTCCTGCCATAGAATCGGCAACAGCTCCTCTCCCCCTCGACCCTTGGTGATGCGCAAATGGACGAAGAAAGCCAGATGCGGTCCCGGGTTCGTTACGGTCACATGGGCAACGTCCTCGTCGTCCTTATGCGCAATGCGGGTCGCAACCTTCAGTTCCACCTTGGGCAGATTCTGGAGCGCAGTAAGATCCGCGAAGGATTTCGTCGGCGTGTAGTACCACTTGGACTTCTCCCAATCGAGGACCTCCGGAGTGGTTGATAGCCAATAGAAATTCGAACTCACCAGCTTGCCAGCGGAATCTTGCAGGGTGAGCCTGAGGAAGTATGTCGTGGTCAATCCCGAAAGCTCGGGGATAACCAGGACCCTGTTGCTGCTGTCGGGACCAACATCGAGCGTGGCTTCTTTGGTGAACTTCTCCGCCAAATCCAGGTTGTAGACCTTTGCCGTGACTTTCATGCCTTTGAATGGCTCGTAGAGGCTATTCACGACCACGATTGATTTGTCGTCGTAGGAATACTGAACGTGCAGCAACTCGCAAGCCTTCTTGGAGCCGAAGTAGCCCCCTCCCGGCCGCAAGTAGTAGTCGTAAAGGTGCCAGATCATCGCGGGCCAGGCGTTGTTCAGCATCCACTGGATCACGCCCGTGGAAGTGTATTTGTTCCGGCCAAAAGCCTCGAACATCGCCCGCTGGCCTTCGTAAGCCTGCACCTGCGCCTTCAGCACGTAGTCTTCCACGCTCGTGGCTGTTCCGTAGCGAGCATTCAGGGCTTCCGTGAACACCTTCAGGTTCCTGAAGGCCCCGCCGCCGGCGTGGAAATCCCAGTATTCGTCGATGGGCCAGAGGTGCTCCTTCGGCAGCATTTTGCGAAGACTCTCAAGCGGAGGAACCGCGGGACCGGGACCGGTCTCAGTGTTGTATCCGTGCGCGCCGCCACGCTTGGTGTCGGTCAACCAGTACGAGGGGGCGACGTACTCATACGGGCCCGTCATCTTGAGGCCGGTCGGGCCAGTAACCGTTGTGGGCTTCGCCGTCGCAGAAGATTGGAAGGGATTCGGCCACTGATAATCTTTGAGAATCTTGATGTACGTTTCCTCGACCTTGGGCGGAGGCGGGCCATCACTGCCATTCAACCAGTCAAACAGGCTGGGGTGGCTCCGCAGATGCCGGATCTGGTCCTTCAAGGATTCTGCGGAAACCGTGTAGTCCTCCGCGTCCCAGCTGGCCCACGTCTCCCAGTGGTCGCAGCAACACCAGCCGGCCTGAAGTAGGATGCCGTACCGGTCGCACAACTCCAGGAAGTGCTCGTCTTCCATCTTGCCTTCCATCCGAATCGTGTTGAGGTTCATGTCCCGGACATACCGGATTTCCGTTTCCTGCCTTTCCGGCGTGGACCTCAGCAACATGTCTGGAGCCCAGCCCGCGCCGCGGATGAGGATGTTCTTGCCGTTGATTTTGAACACCCGGTAGCCCTTTTCGTTCAGCTCCGACGTGACCTCCCGGATGCCAAACCGGATCGCCTGGCGATCGGAGACTTTGCCATCAACTTCAAACTCCATCTTCAAGTCATACAAGTTCTGCGGCCCGAGCTGTGCCGGCCACCACAAGCGAGGCTGCCCAATATTGAGCTGAGGGAACTGTTCGGGAGCAAAAGTCACAACCTTCGACTGCCCCGCCGCCAACTCGACTGGCTGGGAAAACTGGATGTTCTCGATTTGTCCTTTCAGGGTTCCCTTCACCGCCTGCTGGCTGGCATTGTGCAGGTCACCTGTCACCGTCAGATGTGCTGTCTGGAGAGAAGGCAAGTCGAAACGAGTGATCACCTGCGGATATCTCAGGGCCACGGGCCCGCTGGCGGTGATGTACACGCCGCGCCAAAGTCCCATGTCTTTGTCGGGAGGTGTGGGGTTCCAATCCACCCAGTTAATAGCCAGATCGGTCGGTTGCGGCGGAAACACCTCCACCGCCAATACGTTCGCCTCACCCACATTCACGTCACCAGTGACATCGAACTCATAAACGCGATACGCACCCGCCACCTGGTCGGAGCCCGCGACTTGATGCCCGTTCAGCCAGATGTTCGCCCGGAAATTGATGCCGCCAAAATGCAGCCAGAGGGTCTTGCCCTGGAACTCAGCGGGCAAGCGGAATTCGGTGCGATACCACCAGGACACACGAAAAGGACTGTCGGGCGGCATCGGCCGCGGGGAGAAATTCTGCCCGATTGGATAGCTCGTGCCCGGGATGGATCTCAGGTTCATCCCGAAGTACGGGTCGGGATAGACCTTGTTCGCTACCAGCGCCGCCAGAACCGTCGCCGGAACGCCGGTCGAATACCAACCTGTGGGCGTGAACTTCGTCGTGGAAAGAACTTCTCCTTTTTCTTGCACCTTTGCCGAGGACTGGATCGCCCACCCCTCCCGCAAATTGAGCATGGAACTTGTCACGGGATCGCCCGATGCCCATGCCGCGGTCACCAGCGCGCCTGCGATCACGATGAATGCCAGCCAACCGCCAAACCACTTTTTCATAACCTCATCCCTCCACCTCAGAGTCACCTTTCCAGCTCAGCGTATGCGTCGCATTATACGCTCTTAGCCGTCGCTTCCGCGCCCCTGCCGCTCGGGAGTGCCCTGTCACGCGGACTGCCCACGACCGACGACGGAGACACTGCCGCCACGGCGAGCATGGTAACCGCGATGCCGCTGCTCGTCCTACTGGCCCACGGCGTTCTTGACGGAATGCGCATGGCAAAAGGTACTTTCATCCCCATCACGCAGGAAGAACCGCGACCAAGCTTCCCTTGACGCTCTTGGGGTGGGCGACTAGAATCGATGTTCAGACTTGTAGCCCCGCGACTAACTGAAGGGGGAGTTATGCTGGATGGTCCCATCCCGGAGGCCCTGACTTTTGACGATGTTCTCCTAGTGCCGGCCAAGTCCGCCGTCCTGCCCACCCAGGTCGACACGCAGACTCATTTGACCCGCAACATTCGGCTGAATATTCCCATCGTCAGCGCGGCCATGGACACAGTCACGGAATCTCGCCTGGCGATTGCCCTGGCGCAGCAAGGCGGCATCGGCATCATGCACCGGACGATGTCGGTGGCTCAGCAGGCCTCCGAAATCGACAAGGTGAAGCGCTCGGAGAGCGGGATGATCGTGGACCCGGTCACCATCAGCCCGGACAGTCGAATTGCCGATGCCCTGGAAATCATGAGGAGATACAAGATTTCGGGCGTCCCGGTCACGCGGAGTGGCAAGCTGGTGGGGATTCTCACCAACCGTGACCTGCGCTTTGAAACGCGCCTCGACCTTCCCGTCGAGAAGGCGATGACCAAGGAGAACCTGATTACCGTGCCCGTGGGCACCACCCTGGACGACGCGGAGGAGATCCTGCATCGGCATCGGGTGGAAAAACTTCTCGTGGTCGATGAGGAGTTTAACCTGAAAGGACTCATTACCGTCAAGGATATTCAGAAAAGAATTAAGTATCCCAATGCCGACAAAGACCCCCAGGGCCGCCTGCGGGTCGGCGCGGCCGTGGGCGTTACCGGCGATTATGTCGAGCGGGCCGAAGAGTTGGTGAAGGCCAAAGTGGACCTGATCGTCGTGGACACCGCCCATGGACACTCGGCGCGGGTGATGGAGGCGGTCAAGCTGCTCAAACAGAAATTCCCCGAGGTGGACCTGGTGGCTGGCAACGTCGCCACCTTCCAGGGTGCCAGCGACCTGATCGCGCTCGGCGTGGACGGCCTGAAGGTGGGCATCGGTCCCGGGTCCATCTGCACCACGCGCGTCGTGACCGGAGCGGGTGTGCCGCAGATCACCGCTGTTGCCGAATGCGCTCGGGCGGCACGGAAGGCCGGTGTCCCGATTATCGCGGACGGAGGAATCAAGTTCTCCGGCGACATCACGAAGGCCATCGCCGCCGGCGCCAGCACCGTCATGATCGGCAGCCTGTTTGCCGGCACGGAGGAAAGCCCTGGCGAGACCATCCTCTACCAGGGGCGCACGTTCAAGTCTTACCGCGGCATGGGCTCCATTTCCGCCATGGCCCAAGGCTCCGGCGACCGCTACGCCCAGGAGGGAGAGGTCTCGAAGTTGGTGCCCGAAGGGATTGAAGGCCGCGTCCCTTACAAGGGCCTGCTGGCGGAAATGGTGCTGCAACTGGTGGGTGGGCTACGCTCCGGCATGGGCTACTGTGGCTGCACCACGATCGAGGAACTCCAACAGAAGGCTCACTTCATGCGCATCACCTCCGCCGGGCTGCGCGAGAGCCACGTGCACGACGTCATCATCACCAAGGAAGCGCCCAACTACCGGCTTGAATAACTCCTCCACGCGCCGCGCCCGCCCCTGGGATTTCTCTTCCCTCCTTTGGTGGTTTACTACCCTGGGCTGGGCCGGGCTGATCTTCTACCTTTCCACCGGAACCTTTGGGGGTGAATTTACAACCTGGCTACTCCGAACAATTCTGAATCTCATCGGAGTTAATATCTCAGCAGACCAGTTCGCCACGCTCCACTTTCTGGTGCGCAAGCTCGCGCACCTGACCGAATACGCGATGTTCAGTCTCCTCCTCTACGGTGGCCTGAGCGGCGGCAAGCAGTTCGCGTGGCGCGCCCGCACGGGGTGGCGGTGCGTGGCTATCGCTGCAGCCTACTCCCTGACCGACGAGCTGCACCAGTCGTTTGTGCCGGGGCGCGGGGCCTCACTCGTTGACTGCTCAATCGACACGGCCGGGGCGGCGCTGGCCATGCTCTTCCTTTACGCCAGCAGCCGGATTTCTCAGACCAGAGCCAGGAGAACAGCAGCCAAGAACGACAGCCCAGCGGAAACGTAGAAGGGAGTTGCAGGAGAGTAGTGCTGCCACAACCATCCCGCCATCAGACTTGCGGGGAAGGCGACCACACCCAACACCCAATTGAACACGCCAAAGACTGAAGCCCGAGAATGGCTGGGGACCAAGTCGGCGATCCAGGCCCTCAGCACGCCCTCAGTCAACGCGTAGTACAGGCCGTAAAGCGGCATAAGCAGCCACACCGCACGCGATGAGCTCGAGTGGGCAAACCCAAAGTACACACCCGCGTAGACCAGATAGCCGAGCACCACGAGGAACCGGCGAGGAATGCGATCCGAGAGTTTGCCCGCCGGCCAACTGAAGACTGTGTACACGATGTTGAACACGAGCCCCAGGGCAGGCGCAAGTTCGGGCCGCACGCCCAGGTTCTGCGCACGCAGGATCAGGAAAAGGTCCGAGGAGTTCCCCAGAGAAAACAGCGCAACGGCGATGAGAATCAGCAACAGCCGTCTGTCCGTCCCGGCGAAGGCGCGGAGCGGGCCCGGCCTGGAGGCGTCCGCAGGTAAGGCCGCAGGGCGAATCTCGCGTACCGCAAACCAGGCAAGAAGAATGGCGGCTGCGCCCGGGACTGTCGCGGCCCAGAACACCTTGCGCACATCTCCGAGAAACAGCGGCAGGAGCAGGACGGCAGCGAGCGGCCCCGCCACGGCTCCTGCGGAATCCATGGCCTGCCGAAATCCGAACGCCGCACCCCGCTGCGTGGCAGGGACCGAGTCAGCGACCAAGGCATCGCGAGGCGCGGCGCGAAACCCCTTCGCCGCACGATCGGCGAAGCGAATCCAGAAAACCTGGGCCCACGACTGCGCCAGGGCGAGGAGCGGCTTGGCCAGATTGGCGACGGTATAGCCGACGGCCGCCAGCGGTTTGCGCCGCCGCAGCCGATCTGCCAGGAAGCCTGAGATCAGCCTGCCTAGACTTGCCACGGTTTCCGCCGCTCCCTCGATCAGGCCGAAGACCATGGGTCCCGCACCCAGCACTGTGACCAGAAACTGCGGGAGCAGCCAATAACTCATCTCTGTGGCCGTGTCGTTCAACAAGGCCACCCAGCCCAGGGCGCGGACATTGCGGGGCAGCGCCGGCGAGACGGGCGCGGGTTGACCGGGCTGGGGAATAGACGAAATCATCCGACTCAGAAAAAGAAAATCCCGGCCAGGCATTCAACCATCCTGGACCGGGATGATACTAAGGACTTCCCGAGGTCTTGCCAAGCTGCCGCGTTACTTCTTCTCTTTCTCTTCGCCTTCTTCGGGCGGGCCGGCTTTTTCGGCGGTCTTGGCAGCTTCTTCTTCGCGCTTGCGCAGGGCCTCGGTTTTCTTGGCGCGCGCTTCGGCGCGTTTCCGCAACACCTCGGTGCCAATCAGTTCCAGGACCGCCGTGTCGGCCCCGTCGCCTTTGCGCCAACCGGTGCGAACCAGGCGCGTATAGCCACCGGGCCGGGCGGAGAAGCGCTTGGCAACATCCCCAAAGAGTTTCTGCACGGCCGGCGCGGTCAGGCAATAACTGGCGGCCAAGCGCCGCGCATGGAGATCGCCGCGCTTCCCTAAGGTGATCATCTCCTCCGCGACCGCCCTCGCCGCTTTGGCTTTGGCCACGGTCGTCTCCACGCGTTCTTCCAGAATCAGTGAAGTCACCAAGTTCCGCAGCAGAGCGCGGCGGTGCTCCGTCTTTCTGCTCAACTTCCTGCCATAGTTCCGATGTCGCATCGTTTGCTTCCTGTCGCTACGCCTGCGGGTGAGAGGCTTCCGGGGTGGGCAGGACGGGATTGCCCTTGTCGTCGAATCTCATCCCCAGGCTCAGCCCCATGGCCGCCAGAATCTCCTTGATCTCGTTCAACGACTTGCGGCCGAAATTCTTGGTCTTCAGCATTTCCTGCTCGGTCTTCAGCACCAGCTCACGGATGGTCGAGATGTTGGCGTTCTTCAGGCAGTTGTAGGAGCGAACCGAGAGCTCCAGTTCTTCAACCGAGCGATCCAGGTTTTCATTGCGGACCGCCGTCGGTTTCTCCAGCTTGACCTCTTCCACCTCGGGCTCTTCCTCAAAGTTGATGAAAATGTTCATGTGGTCTTTGAGGAGCTTGGCCGCCAGGCCGATAGCGTCCTGGGGGGCGATCGCGCCGTTCGTCCAGACGTCGAGGGCCAGCTTGTCGTAATCGGTCATCTGGCCCAGCCGCGCGGCTTCCACCGTGTAGTTCACCTTGCGGATGGGGGAGTGGACCGAATCCACCGGGATGTAGCCAATGGGCAGGTCCTCGTCGAAGTTCTTCTCCGCAGAAACGTAGCCCCGACCCATCTTGACGCGCATCTCGATGTGCAGGCTGCCGCCTTCACTGACAGTAGCCACGTAGATGTCCTTGTCGAGAATCTCGACGTCCGGATCCTCCTGGAGCATGCGGGAGGTCGCCTCGCCCGGCTGCTCGACGTGAAGGTGGAGAGTCTTCGGCCCTTCCACGTTCATCTTCAGGGGAATCTGCTTCAGGTTCAGAATAATGTCGGTGGCATCTTCCACCACGCCGGGAATGGAGGAGAACTCGTGCAGCACGCCCTCAATCTTCACGGCCGTAATCGCCGCACCCTCAATCGAGGAGAGCAACACCCGCCGCAGCGCATTGCCAATGGTCGTGCCGAAGCCGCGTTCAAACGGCTGGGCGGTGAATTGACCGTACTTGTCGGTCAGCGTATCCGTATTGCACGCCAAGCGCTTCGGTTTTTGAAATCCTTTCCAGAGCATCTCCTTCTTACCTCCCCGAAGTCCGCCTGCGGCGGACTTCCTCAACTCTTCTCTCGCAACTGACTACTTGGAATAAAGCTCGACGATCATTTGCTCCTCAATCGGGAAATTCACGTCTTCTCGTTTGGGTAGAGAGATCACTCGTCCCTTCATATTGGCGCGGTCAAACTCCAGCCAGGGAGGAATCCCGCGGCCCCCCGTGAGGTCCAGCGCGCGCTGGATGGCAGTCGAATTCCGACTGGCCTCGCGTACCGCCAACTCCTGGCCTGGCACAACCTGAAAAGAGGGAATGTTCACCTTGCGCCCGGCGACCCGGATGTGTCCGTGACGAACGAGCTGGCGGGCTGCGGCACGCGAGGTCGCCAACCCCAGACGATAAACGGCGTTGTCGAGGCGCAGTTCGAGCAGGCGAAGCAGGTTCTCGCCTGTGATGCCCCTCATGGCCGCGGCTTTCTCAAAGTAGGAGCGGAACTGGTCCTCCATAATGCCGTAGAGCCGCCGCACCTTCTGCTTCTCCCGAAGCTGTAAGCCATAACCCACCAGTTTGGGACGGCGCGCCTTGCCGTGTTGGCCGGGGGCAAAATTGCGCTTCTCGATCGCGCACTTGTCCGTCAGGCAGCGCCGCCCTTTCAGGAACAGCTTGACACCCTCCCGGCGGCAAAGCCTGCATACTGCGTCACGATATCTCGCCAAACTCTCCTCCCTCAGGCGCACCGTGGGGCGCCCTTACTGCCAACTGCCTACTGTTTTCTCAGACTCTCCGCCGTTTCGGCGGCCGACACCCGTTGTGCGGAATCGGCGTTGCATCCTTGATGATCCGCACTTCCAGGCCTGCCGTGGCCAGTGCTCGGATGGCCGACTCCCGCCCCGACCCGGGCCCTTTCACCCGCACTTCCACGGTTCGCATGCCGTGGTCCCGCGCCGCGTTAGCTGCACGCAGGCCGGCTTGCTGGGCCGCGAACGGCGTTCCCTTCCGCGAACCTTTGAAGCCCAGGGAGCCCGCACTAGCCCAACACACCACTTTCCCGTCCGGATCGGTTACGGCCACGTGCGTGTTATTGAACGTTGCCTGGATGTGGACGATCCCGATCGGGACGATCCGCTTTTCCTTCTTCTTGAAGGTTTTCTTTCTACCCGGTTTCGCTGCCGCTTTTGCCATGTCACCTCAACCACAATTTCCCGGCCCGCCGTGCCATTCTACGTCTTGGCGGCCGACCGTTTCTTATTAGCAATCGTACCCCGCCGCGGTCCCTTGCGGGTGCGCGCGTTGGTGTGGGTGCGTTGCCCCCGGACCGGAAGATTGCGCCGATGCCGGAAGCCGCGGTAGGAGCCGACCTCGATGAGCCGCTTGATGTTCATAGCGGTCTCCTTGCGGAGATCACCCTCGACTCCTCCCTCCTCCTCAATGATCTGCCGGATCTTGTTGACCTCTTCGTCGGTCAGATCCTTGACCTTCTTGTTCGGGTCGATCCCGGCGCGCATCAGGATGGAAAGCGACCGCGCCCGGCCGATCCCATAGATGTACGTCAAGCCGATTTCCGCCCGCTTCGTGCGCGGCAAATCAATACCAGCTATGCGTGCCATTGCCTTCCTCCCTTACAGCCGAAACTCAGGAATCGAAACCTGCAAATCGGCAGGATCTCCACGCCGACCAACTACCGTCGAGCTTCGGATTCCGCATGTCATCCCTGCCGCTGCTTGTGCTTGGGATTTTCACAGATCACCCGCACGACGCCTCGGCGCTTCACAATCTTGCATTTGGCGCATATCTTGCGTACGGAAGAACGCACTTTCATCGACTTCCTTCTCCGCAGACAGTTCTGTTCTTCTACTCGCCCGGGGCGCTACGAGCCACCCGAGAGCCGCTTCCTTCCTCCGCTGACGGCCCCCTCCGGATCACTTGTACCGGTACACAATCCGCCCGCGCGTCAGGTCGTAGGGAGACAGCTCCACCGCCACCTTGTCGCCGGGGAGAATGCGGATGAAGTTCTTCCGCATCTTTCCCGAAATATGCGCCAAGACCCGGTGCTTGTTATCCAACTCGACCCGGAACATCGCGTTCGGCAGAGGCTCAATCACCGTGGCTATAACCTCGATCGCGTCTTCCTTACCCATAAACTGTCTGACAAACCCCGTGACCGCGGCACCGCTTCCTCGAGGAAGCGGTGCCTGCGGACTACAATCGCGTCAACACATCCGGTCCGTTGCGGGTGACGGCCACCATGTGCTCAAAGTGCGCCGAACATCCGCCATCCGCCGTTACGGCCGTCCAATGATCGTCCAACACCCGTACGTCCGGCTGCCCCGAGTTAACCATCGGCTCGATAGCCAGCACCATGCCGGCTTTCAGCACCGGCCCGTGCCCGGGCAGGCCAAAATTGGGGATTTGCGGCTCCTCATGGAGGTCCCGACCGATCCCGTGTCCCACGAATTCCCGCACCACCGAGTAGTGGTTCTTTTCCGCGTGGGTCTGCACCGTGGCGGAAATGTCTCCCAGGCGATTTCCCAGGCGCGCCTTGTCAATGGCCAGGTCTAACGCTTCCTCGGTCACGCGGAGCAGTTTCTGGAGAGGCTCGGAAATCTGCCCGACGGGTACGGTGACCGCCGCATCGCCATAATATCCGTCCAGGATGAGGCCCAGGTCCAGACTCAGGATGTCACCTTCTTTCAGCCGCCGCTCGGAGGGGATACCGTGCACAATCTGCTCATTCACCGAGGCACAAAGGCAACACGGATAACCCCGGTACCCCTTGAACGCCGACTTGGCCCCCACCTCGCCCAGTCTTCTTTCCGCGTACCTCTCAAGTTCCAGTGTACTGACTCCTGGCCGAATTCGCTCGCGGATTTCTTCCAGGAGCCCTCTCACCAACCGACCGCTGCATCGCAGTTTCTCAATTTCCGTCGCAGACTTGCAGATAATCATGCATCCTTCAGGAACTGGCAGAGTTCTTGGGCAATAGGCTCCGGATCCCGGTTGCCATCCACGTCGTGCAGGAGATTCTTCTGCCGGTAGTAGCCGATGAGCGGGCTGGTTTGATTCTCATAAGCCACCAGCCGCTGGCGAATCGTGCCCTCGTTGTCATCCGCCCGATGGAGCAGCTTCCCGCCGTCCTTGTCACATACCCCCTCGAGTTTCGGGGGGCCGTAATAGACATTGTATATCTCTCCGCAGACCGAGCAAGTGCGGCGGCCGGTCAACCGCTTCATCAGCACTTCCTGGTCGACGCGGATATTGATGACCCGCGGGCTGCCTCGCCCTTTGGCTGCCAGCATCTGATCCACAAACTCGGCCTGGGGCAGCGTGCGCGGAAAACCGTCCAGAATGAAGCCTTTTTCGCAATCCGGTTCGCTGATTCGTTCTTCCACGATGCCGCAGACGACTTCGTCGGGAACCAATTGGCCGGCTTCCATCTTCACTTTCGCGGCCAAGCCCAGCGGCGTTCCCTTCTTAACCGCGTCGCGGAGAATGTCGCCCGTCGAAATCTGCGGAATCCCGAACTCCCTGGCCACTTCCCGTGCCTGTGTTCCCTTTCCTGCCCCTGGGGCTCCTAAAAAGATCAAGGCGCGTGATTTCATCGCTCCCCCGTTTCTACGCGTCAGGACGCGGCTCTCCGTCCTCTCAGGCGGCCTTTCTTCATGAATCCTTCGTAGTGCCGCATGATCAATTGGGCGTTCACTTGATTGACTGTGTCCATGGCGACCCCCACTACAATCAGCAACGAAGTGCCGCCGAAGTAGAAGTTTATATTGAGACCGTTGAGTACCCAGGTGGGAAGATGGGCGTCAAACCACCCCGCTCCCAACCAGGAAGGCAAATGGTGGAGGCGCACGCCCGCCAGCATCATTTCCGGAATTAACGCCACGAGGGCCAGATAGGCGCCCCCCACCCAAGTGATCTTGGTCAGGACATCGTCAAGGTGGTCCGCCGTGCGTTTACCGGGCCGGATCCCGGGAATGAATCCGCCCTGCTTCCGGACATTGTCAGCAACCTCGTCAGGGTTGTAGACGATGGAAAGATAAAAGTGCGCGAAGAAGAAGATCAGGATGACGTAAGTCACGGTGTAGAGGGGCTCACCCCAAGCGAAGATCTCGCCAAACCGCCGCAGACCCCGGCCAATCGCCGCCATTGCCGCGATCCTACTCTGGTCCAGCCTGAACAATGCCAACGTCTGAGGAAAGGTCAAGATCGAGACCGCGAAGATAATCGGCATGACGCCACCACTGTTGACCTTCAACGGCAAGTGGGTGGAAACCCCGCCCACAATCTTGCGGCCGATGATGCGCCGGGCGTACTGAATCGGGATACGCCGCTCACCGCGCTCCACCATCACAATAAACGCCACGACCACCAACATGAACACAATCAGGACCAGGGCAACAGGAAAACTCCAGACTCGGGTCACGAAAACCTTGTTATAGAGGTCGGCGACGGCCCGCGGCAAGCCCACCACGATGCCGGCAAAGATGAGCAACGACATCCCGTTGCCTATGCCGCGCGCCGTGATCTGCTCCCCTAACCACATGACGAACACGGCGCCCGTGGTGAGCGTCAACACCGTCTGGAAAATAAACCCGGGACCCGGACTCGTCACGAGCGGAGTACCCGTCAGCGTGGCCTGCTGCAGGGCCACGGCGATGCTGAAAGCCTGGAAAACACTAATCGCCACCGTCAGGTAGCGCGTGTACTGAGTGATCTTCCGGCGGCCCAGTTCGCCCTCTTTTTTCAGCTTCTCCAGGTGAGGGAAAACGACCGTCAGCAACTGGAGGATGATCGAGGCCGTGATGTAGGGCATGATGCCCAGGGCCAGCACGGTCAGCCGGCGCAGGCTGCCACCGGAGAACATAGCCAGCAAGCCCAGCAACCCCCCGGCCAATCCCGCGAAGGCCTGCTCAAAAACCGTGGCATTGATGCCGGGAGTAGGGATGAACGAACCCAACCGGTACAAGGCGAGCATCCCGAGCGTGAACAGAATACGCTTCCGCAGATCCGGGATCTCGAAGATGCTCTTGACCTGCTCCATCATGCCCGGATTACCTCGGCCGTACCCCCGGCTTTCTGGATCTTTTCCAGGGCCGGTTTGGAGAAGACGTGCGCCGAAATGTTCAGCGGCGCTTTCAGTTCACCATCCCCCAGAACCTTGAGGCCGTCTCGCAGCCGCTTGATGAGACCCCGCTGAATAAGCACGTCGGGGGTGATCTTTTGTTCCGGCCCGAACTGCGCAAGGTCCCTCAAGTTGACCAGCGCGTAGTGCTTCTTGAAGATGTTGGTGAAACCCCGCTTGGGGATGCGGCGCTGGAGCGGCATCTGCCCACCCTCAAAGCCCGGGCGCATCCGCGCACCTGCCCGCGAACGCTGCCCTTTGGAGCCGCGCGTGGCCGTCTTGCCGTGCCCCGAACCCATGCCGGTGCCAATGCGCTTCGGCCGCTTGTGGGCTCCCCGAGGAGGGTGAAGTGTTCCGATGTGTATCGCCATAATCTCGTCGCCTACTTCTTGCTTGGCTTGGATGGCTTGGCGCTCTTGCCGGGCGCAGGCTTGCCCTTTTTCGTTGCGGCCGCCTTACTCTTTTCCGCCGCCGCGGACTTTGCCGGTTTCTTGGTTTTAGTCGCCTTCGCCTTCGCCGGGGTCTCCTTCGCAGTTTTCACAGGCGGCTCAAGCGCAACCGGTTCAGCCACTGGCGCCCCTGCCTCGGCCGGCACGACGGCGCTCGCCCCCTCCGGTACAGGCACCGCTTCAGGCGGCACGGGCAATTCGACAGGAGCAACCTCAGGCGGTCGGATCGTGTACTCCGGCAGCAAAGTCCACGCCGCCGGCTGGCTCGCCTTATCGACAATGGCCACCAAGTGCGGTATTTGAGCCACCAAACCGCGGATCTGCGGGGTATCCGGGCGTTCCACTACCTGGTGGAGACGACGCAATCCCAGGCTACGGACCATTTCTTTCTGGTGATAGGTAAAGCCAATCCCGCTGCGTACCCACTTGATCCGTATCGTCCGTTGAGCTTTTTCCGTCACGGCTCTCTTCACCCTTTAGATTTCTTCTCTCGTCTTCCCCCGCGCTGCCGCCACTTCTTCCGGGTTCCGCAACCTGCAAAGAGCATCCATGGTCGCCTTGACCACGTTGTGAGGATTCGTCGTGCCGAGTGATTTCGTGAGCACATTCTGAATCCCGGCGGCCTCCACCACGGCCCGCACTGCGCCCCCGGCAATCACGCCTGTGCCTTCCGCGGCGGGCTTCAACAGGACCTTGCCGGCGCCAAAACGGCCTACCACACCATGCGGAATTGTGGTGGGCGTAATGTTGACCTTCACCAAGGACTTCCTGGCAGACTCGATGCCCTTACGGATGGCCATAGGCACTTCGCGTGCCTTGCCCGAGCCATAGCCAACGTGGCCGGCACCATCCCCCACCACTACCAGCGCGGAGAAGCTGAGGTTCTTCCCGCCCTTCACCACCTTCGTGACGCGGTTAATGGAAACCACTTGGTCTTTCAATGTCAGCGTACTGGGATCAATCCGATTGGCCAACTCGATGCTCCCTTGCGATTCCCTCTAGAATTGCAGACCACCCTCACGCGCGGCGTCCGCCAACGCCTTGACTCGCCCGTGATAGGCATATCCGCCGCGGTCAAATACCACGCGGGAAATGCCCGCCGCTTTGGCGCGCGCGGCCAGTACCTGCCCCACGCCCTTGGCGGCCGCAACGTTCCCCCCGCTCTTCAGAGTCTTGCGCACCTCTTTGTCGAGGCTGGAGGCCGAAACGAGTGTATGCCCCCGGGTGTCGTCAACGATCTGGGCGTATATGTGGCCCAGGGACCGGAAAACATTCAGACGCGGCACCTGCGGCCGGCCCCTTACTCGGGACCGGATACGCAAGTGAATGCGTCGACGCGCCACGTTCTTGGAAGCCAGCGTTAACATACGTTATCTCGTGCTCTCCGCTCGTGTCGATCGGTTACTGCTTGGCCGCACCCGCGGCAGCAGCAGCCGCCTTGCCGACCTTCTTCTTCAGGCGCTCGCCCGTGTAGCGGATCCCCTTGTTCTTGTATGGATCCGGGGGCCGCAAGGCACGGATCTCAGCCGCCACCTCGCCAACCTGCTGCTTATCCGCACCACTGAGCACGAGGTGCGTCTGCTTCTCCACCGTGACCGAGATCCCTTCGGGAATCGGAAAATCAATGGGGTGCGAATATCCCAGCGTGAACTGAACCGTGCGTCCCTTGAGTTCGGCACGGTAGCCAATGCCTACGATGTCCAAATGCTTCTCAAAGCCCTGGGTCACGCCTCGGACGGCGTTCGCCACGAGGCTGCGCGCCAAGCCGTGCAGAGCCGTGTGTTCATCATCCTCGCGCCGGGCCACCAGGCGCCCGTCCTGCCTCTCAAACTGAATGCCCGGTGGAACGGGAACCCGCAAGGTCCCTTTTGGCCCTTTCACCACCATTGCGGAACCTTCGTCGGTCACCGTGACGCCGGAAGGTATCTCGATCACTTTTCTGCCAATTCGCGACATAAGCTTGCATCCAAAGCCGGGATCCAAGGTCAAACCCCGAACCCTCCGGCGGCTGACGTTTCACCAACTCCTAAGGCCGCAACTTCAAGACACGCTGCAAAGCAGTTCGCCGCCCACACCCGCTTTCCGGGCGTGCTTCCCAGTCATCAGCCCGCGCGGCGTGGTCAGGATGTTGATTCCCATACCCCCCAGCACTTTCGGGATCTCGCGAGCGCCCACGTACACGCGCCGTCCGGGCTTCGAGACTCGCTCTAATGATGAAATGACGCTCGTCCCGTCGGGGCCGTAACGCAGGAAGATCTTCAGGACCTTCTTTTTCTCTTCCTCGGCCATCTTGAAGTTGCTGATGTAGCCTTCCTCCTTCAAAATCCGCGCAATCTCCACCCTCAATTTGGAGGAAGGCATGTCCACGCGTTGATACCGAGCTCCAATTCCGTTCCGGATTCGCGTGAGCATGTCCGCGATGGGATCACTAATGGCTGACATAAGACTCCCACATTCAAAAGTGCGTTACGGCAGAACTCCGGCTCACCAACTGGATTTGACCACGCCGGGGATCTCGCCCCGCAGCGCCAGTTGCCGGAAGCAGAGCCGACACATCTGGAACTTGCGAAGATAGCCGCGCGGCCGGCCACAAATGCGGCAGCGATTCCTGTGGCGAATCTTGAACTTGGGCTTTCTCACCAACTTGGCCATTTGAGAAGTACGCGCCACAGATTACCCTCCTGCCTTTTCGTTGGACGGCTCGGCAGCTTGCCGGCGCTGGACCTCCGCCCGGAACGGCATGCCCAGGTGTCGGAGTAAAGCCAGCGCTTCGGCGTCCGTCCGAGAATCAGTCACAATTGAGATGTTCATGCCTTTGATCTTTTCCACTTTGGCGTACTCAACCTCGGGGAACACCATCTGGTCGCGCAATCCCAGGGTGTAGTTGCCCCGGCCGTCAAAAGCCCGGGTGGAAAGACCGCGAAAGTCCCGGACGCGCGGCAGCGCCACATTCATCAGACGGTCGATGAACTCGTACATCCGGTCGCCGCGCAAGGTGACCATCGCTCCAATCGGCATGTTCTTGCGCAGCTTGAAATTGGCAATCGACTTCCGCGCCCGTGTGATCACCGGCTTCTGCCCCGTGATCTGGGCCAGTTCCAGGGCCGCCGCGTCGAGTAGTTTGGCGTTCTGGATCGCTTCACCCAGGCCCATGTTCACCACGATCTTGCGAAGTCGCGGTACCGCCATGACGTTCCGGTAGCCGAATTCCTTCATCAAGGTCGGAACGATTTCTGTTCGGTAGCGCTCTTTCAATCGCGGCACCATATTCCGGTTCGCTGCCTCCCTGGTCCTAGCGGTCCAAGACCTTCTCGCACTTGGCGCAGATTCGCACGGTCCTCACCTTCTTGCCTTCGACCTTCGTGCGGTGCTGGATGCGCGTAGGCCCGCATTCGTCACACATCAGCGCTACGTTGGAAACATGGATCGGGCCCTCCTTATCGAGGACGCCACCCCGGATCTGTTTGGCGGGATTCGGACGTGTGTGACGTTTCACCACGTTCACGTGCTCCACGAACACCCACCGCTTCCGCGGGACAACTTCCAGGACCCGTCCCACCTTGCCCTTGTCCCGTCCGGCGATCACCTGGACCTGATCATTCTTTCGGATGTCAAGTGCCACTCCCATCACAAAACCTCGGGCGCTAGAGAAACAATCTTCAGAAATCTCTTCTCACGCAGTTCACGGGCGACAGGCCCGAAAACGCGCGTGCCCACCGGCTCACCGGCTTCGTTGATCAGCACCGCGGCGTTTTCGTCAAAGCGGATATAGCTACCGTCCCGCCGGCGTTGTTCCTTCCGCATACGGACGATCACGGCCTTCACCACCTTGCCCTTGGGGATGGGGCTGTCGGGCGCCGCCTCCTTGACGGAGGCTGTCACTATGTCTCCCAACCCCGCCTGCAATCCCGCATCGCCGCCCACAGGCAGAATGCAGGCCAGTTTCCGCGCCCCGGAATTGTCCGCCACCTGAAGGATGGTCCGCATTCCGATCATAGGACACTCTCCGGCAGGGGAGCGACCTGCGCCGCCTTGGCCACTACCTCAATCACCCGCCACCGCTTCCTGCGGCTCACGGGGCGCGTCTCCTCAATCCGCACCGTGTCGCCCACCTGGCACTGGTTCTTCTCGTCGTGGGCAAGAAAGTTCTTGGAGCGCCGGATCACCCGCTTGTAGAAAGGGTGCTTCACTTGGCGTTCCACAGTGACGACCACGGTCTTCTGCATCTTGTTGCTCGTCACGATTCCGACTTTTTGCTGTCGCCTGGTTTCCATAGCCTTCCGCCGGGTCCCTCCGGCCTCTCAGCGCCCCCTACGATTTCTCAGCGCCCGCCGTCTCGATTTGTCTCTCCCGCAGGACCGTCTTCACCTTGGCGAGATTCTTGCGCAGCACGCGGAGGTTGGAGAGAACATCCGTCTGCCCGCTGGCAAACTGGAACTTCAGCCGGAATAGCTGATCGGCGAATTCGCGCTCCCTAGCCTTGAGCTCGTCTGGGCTCCACTCGCGAATTTTCTCCGCTTTCAGGACCTTCTCGAATTTCATTCCATCTACTCCACTCGGTTCCCTAGAGCGCCGTCGCGCGCGCCACGAACTGCGTGGGCAGGGCCAGCTTGTGACTGGCCAAACGCATGGCTTCCCGTGCTTCCGCTTCCGTCACACCTTCCATCTCAAACAGGATTCTGCCGGGTTTCACCACCGCCACCCAGAACTCCGGCGCGCCCTTCCCTTTGCCCATGCGCGTCTCTGCCGGCTTCTTGGTGACGGGCTTATCCGGAAAGATCCGAATCCAGAGCTTCCCACCGCGCTTGATGAAGCGCATGATGGCCACGCGGCTCGCCTCGATCTGGCGGTCGGTAATCCAGCCGGGGGCCAAAACCTTTAGCCCGTAGTCCCCAAACGAGAGGCTGGATCCCCGCCAGGCCTTACCCCGTCTCCGGCCTCGCTGCTGCTTGCGATACTTCACTTTGCTGGGCATTAACATATCGTTGCGCTCACTTCATGCGGCCGTCAGCTAAGATATCGTGCTCTCTGACCGCCGAACGCCAACAGCTTCCCTATGCGGCAGGCGCGACCACCGGCTCCTCGACCTTTTCGGGTCGGCGCTTCTGCTCCAGGATCTCGCCGTTGTAAATCCAGCATTTCACGCCGATGAGCCCGTATGTCGTCATCGCCTCGGCGAGCCCGTAATCAATGTCCGCCCGCAGAGTGTGCAGCGGGAGGCGGCCCTGCAGGTACCATTCGGAACGCGCGATTTCGGCCCCGTTCAGGCGCCCGCTGCAGCGCACCTTGATCCCCTTGCAGCCAAAGCGCAGAGCTGAATCCACAGCCTTGCGCATGGCCCGCCGGAAGGCTACACGCTTCTCCAGTTGCAGGGCGATGGATTCGGCCACCAGTTGCGCATTCAACTCCGGCCGGTGCACTTCCTGGATATTGATGGGCAGCACCTCGCGCCCGGTTCGCTTCTGGATTTCCTGGCGCAACCGGTCAATCTCCGCACCCTTGCGGCCGATGATGATACCGGGCCGCGCCGTGTGGATAGTGATCTTCAGCTTGTTTCCCGGTCGCTCGATTTCGATCGACGCCACGCCCGCGCTGCGCAACTGCTCCTTGAGCTGCTTCTTCAGTCCCAGGTCTTCGTGCAGCATCTCGGGATAGTCCTTCTTGGCAAACCACCGAGAACGCCACGTCTTGTTGTACCCCAGGCGGAATCCGTAAGGATGAACCTTCTGACCCACCGCTTCCCTCCTTCACCCGGCTTGAGCCGGGCCTAGCTCGGGCTGGTTTATTCCGGGCATTCCCGGGCGCTGCCCTGGCCAGCCTAACTTCCGCTTTCCTGAACCACCACAGTGATGTGACTCATGCGCCGCTGGTAGCGATACGCCCGGCCCATGGGCGCGGGTCGAATGCGCCTCGCACGCGGCCCCTCGTTCACGTAAGCCTTGGTGACCACCAGCCGATCCACATCCGCGTGTTCCGATTTCTGCTCGACATTCGCAATAGCCGACCGCAACACCTTCTCTATTTCCTGCGCGACGCGCTTCTTCGTGAATTGTAGGATACTGATCGCCTCGCCCGCGTTCTTGCCACGGATCAGATCAACCACCAGACGCGCCTTCTGCGGCGAAACCCGAATGTACTTGGCTGTGGCTCGTGCTTCCATCGCTTCTTCCCGACTCCAGATTCAGAATCCGGCCATCGACTAACTTGGGCTGCCGCTCGCCGGCGCCGCCGGCCGCGGAGCAACCGGAGCGCCCGGTGCCGCGGTGGCGGCTCTTTCGGCAGCAACCCTCGCGCCATGCCCTTTAAAGGTGCGCGTGGGCGAGAATTCGCCCAGCTTGTGGCCCACCATGTTCTCCGTGATGTAGACGGGAATAAACTTCTTCCCGTTGTGAACGGCGATGGTATGCCCCACCATCTCGGGCACGATGGTGGAGCGTCGCGACCACGTCTTGATCACCTTCTTCTCAAACCGTCGGTTGAGCAGTTCGATCTTCTTGATCAGGTGGTCATCCACGAAAGGACCCTTTTTTAGCGACCTTCCCAAATTGCCCTCCCGCTCACTTCCTCTCGCGCCGCTTCACGATCAGCCGGTCGGTCTGCTTGTTGTGGCGCGTCTTGTAACCGCGTGTGGGTTTTCCCCAAGGGGTCGTAGGATTGCGCCCGCCGGAGGTCTTGCCTTCGCCCCCGCCGTGTGGATGATCCACCGGGTTCATCGCCACACCGCGGACCGTGGGTCGGATGCCCATCCAGCGCTTGCGTCCTGCTTTGCCGATGGAGATGTTCTCATGCTCGACATTTCCGAGCTGTCCGATGGTGGCAATACAGTCCATATAGACCTTCCGGACTTCCCCCGAGGGCAGCCGAACCTGTGCGTAATCGCCCTCTTTGGCCAGCAACTGCGCCGCTCCCCCGGCCGAGCGCACGAGTTGTCCGCCCTTCCCCGGCCGCAGTTCAATATTGTGAATCATCGTCCCCGCAGGGATGTTCTTCAGGGGAAGCGCGTTCCCCACGACAATATCGGCATCGGGGCCGGAAACCACCTTGTCGCCCACCTTCAGCCCAAGTGGGTAGAGGATGTAACGCTTGTCCCCGTCCGCGTAATGCAGCAGTGAAATGAACGCGGAGCGGTTCGGGTCGTACTCAACGCTCGCCACGCGCGCCGGGACACCGAACTTGTCACGCTTAAAATCGATGATCCGATACATCCGCTTGTGGCCGCCACCGCGGTGCCAAATGGACAATTCACCCTGGTTGTTGCGGCCCGAAATCCGCGTCTTTGGCTCCAGCAACGGCTTGTGCGGCTGAGAGGTAGTGAGTTCCTCAAACGTCAGGCCGGTTTGGAACCGCCGTGTTTCCGTGTAGGGTCGATAAGTTTTGATTCCCATAACTTCCGTCTTCCGCAGCCCACCCTGCAGCCCCAGCAACTAAACGTTATCCCCGTACTCGGGGATCTTCTCCCCAGCCTTCAGCTTGACGAAGGCCTTCTTCCAGTCGGGCTGGTTTCCGAATGTTCGGCCTCGCCGACGAGTCTTGCCATGGTAAATCGCCGTGCGCACCGAATCGACTTTGACCTTGAAAACGGTCTGCACAGCCTCCCGGATTTCCACCTTGGTCGCCTGCCGGTCCACCTGGAAACAGAGCGTCCGGGCACGCTCTTTCGCATCCACACTCTTCTCGGTAATCACAGGCTTCTTCAAGATCTGGTACGGATTCTTGATCATTGCAGCGCCTCCTGCAGGCGCGTCAGGGCGCCCTCGGAGATCAACACCCGGTCGTGGCTCAAGAGGTGGTAAGGGTGAACCTCGTGGTGCCGAATCAGATCGCAACCCACAATGTTCCTCGAGGAGTATTCCAAATTCTGATTCGCGCGGTCGTTGACCACCAGCACCGTCTTCTCTAACCCCAGTTTGTGCAGGACTCCGGCAAAAGTCTTGGTCTTGGGTTCGCTTAAGTCAAACTGATCGATAACGATCAATTTCTGGTCCTGATACTTCGCCGCCAGAGCTGAGCGCAGCGCGCCGCGCAGCATTTGTTGGGGAATCTTGTAGGCGTAATCGCGCGGCTTGGGTCCGTGCGCAATCGAGCCGTGCCGCCACAGCGAACTCCGGATACTCCCCACGCGAGCCCGTCCCGTCCCTTTCTGTCTCCAGGGCTTCTTGCCGCCCCCGCGTACTTCCCCGCGGCTCTTGGTCGAGTGCGTCCCGCGGCGCCGGCTGGCGAGATAAGCCTTCACTGCCTCCCAAAGCAAACTCTGGTTGGGCTTGACAGCAAAGACTGCATCGGCCAACTCGAGCTGCCTTACCGTCTGTCCTTCGAGGTTCTTGACTTCCACCGTCGCCATGTCTATTCGCCTGTCCGCCTACTGCTTACTGCCCACTTTATCTGTGCGGCGCCTTCGCCTTACGCACGACCACGTATCCGCCATCAGGACCTGGCACGGCGCCCTTGACTAGAAGCGTGTTGTCATCGGGCAGCACCTGGACCACCCGCAGATTGCGCACGGTCACCCGGTCCACTCCCATGTGCCCAGCGGCGCGCATCCCTTTCAGCACGCGGGAAGGAAACGCCGACGCGCCAATTGAGCCCGGCGCGCGGTGAAACATGGAGCCGTGGCTCCCGCCGCCACCGCCGAAGTGATGCCGCTTCTGAACGCCAGCAAAGCCCTTTCCCTTAGAAACTCCGGTGACATCCACGTACTCGTTGACCGCGAACCGGTCCACCAGCACCTTGTCACCAACTTTGACGTCACCACCTCCCGGAGCCAACCGCACCTCACGCAAGAAACGAACAGGGTTGGCGCCGGCTTTCTTGAAATGTCCTTCCAGCGCTTTGGTCAGGTGCTTGGGCCCGGGAAGTTCGACCAGCCCGAGTTGCACGGCCTCATAGCCGTCTTTGCCGGCCGTCTTACGTTGAGTGACCACGCAGGGTCCAGCCTTCAGCACGGTCACCGGCACGACGTCGCCGTTTTCCGCAAAGATCTGGGTCATGCCCAGCTTTCTTCCCAAGATCGCATCAACCATTGTCGTTTCTCGGGGTCCGGATCATTCACTGAAATCGCCGCCGCAGGGATTCCTAGCTCCCAGCCCGTAGAACCTGGCCCCTATTTCGTGTGTTCCTTCCCAAATGCCTTGATCTCGATGTCCACGCCGGACGGCAAATCCAGCTTGGTCAGCGCCTCGATGGTCGCCGGCGTTGGCTCCAGCAGGTCAATCAGGCGCTTGTGCGTCCGAATCTCGAACTGCTCCCGCGACTTCTTATCGGTATGGGGTGAGCGCAGGACGCAGTACTTGTTCTTGACGGTGGGCAAGGGAATCGGCCCCGTCACCTGCGCGCCCGTCCGCTTCGCGGTCGAGACAATCTCTATCGCGGACTGGTCCAGGATTCTGTGATCGTACGCTTTCAGCCGGATTCTTATTTTCTCATGCAGCATCAGCACTCGCTTATTGGATGATTTCGGCGACGCTGCCGGCGCCGACGGTGTGGCCGCCCTCGCGGATGGCGAAGCGCAGCCCCTTCTCCATGGCGATGGGGGTGATCAGCTCGATCTCCAAGTTCACGTTATCCCCCGGCATCACCATCTCCGTCCCTTCCGGCAGCGTTGCCACCCCCGTCACGTCCGTCGTCCGGAAGTAGAACTGCGGCCGGTAGCCGGTGAAGAACGGCGTGTGCCGTCCCCCTTCTTCCTTCGTCAAAATGTAAGTCTCCGCCTTGAACTTGGTGTGGGGCGTGATCGACCCGGGCTTGGCCAACACCATGCCGCGCTCCACGTCGTCCTTCTCCGTACCACGCAGCAGCACTCCGATGTTGTCTCCCGCCTGCCCTTCATCCAGCAGCTTTTTGAACATCTCCACGCCCGTCACCACCCGCTTGAACGGCTCCGGACGCAGGCCCACGATCTCCACTTCTTCCTGGATCTTCACCTTGCCGCGCTCCACGCGCCCCGTCACCACCGTGCCCCGCCCCGAAATCGAAAAGATGTCTTCCACCGGCATCAGGAACGGCTTGTCAATCTCCCGCGGCGGCATCGGAATGTAGCTGTCCACCGCTTCCATCAAGGCGTGGATCGATTTCTCGCCCTCCGCCTCCCCTTCCAAAGCCTTCAGCGCCGAGCCCCGTACCACCGGAATCTTCTCCCCCGGAAACTGGTACTTCGTCAGCAGGTCCCGCACTTCCATCTCCACCAGCTCCAGCAGCTCCGGGTCCTCCACCGCGTCACACTTGTTCATGTACACCACGATGTAGGGCACGTTCACCTGCCGCGCCAACAGCACGTGCTCCCGCGTCTGCGGCATCGGCCCGTCGGTCGCCGCCACCACCAAGATCGCCCCGTCCATCTGCGCCGCGCCCGTGATCATGTTCTTGATGTAGTCGGCGTGCCCCGGACAGTCTACGTGCGCGTAGTGCCGGTTCTTCGTCTCGTACTCCACGTGCGCAATCGCGATCGTGATCCCCCGCGCCTTCTCCTCCGGCGCGTTGTCGATCGAGTCGAAGGCCCGAAACTTTACTTTCGGGTTCTCCTTCGCCAGCACCTTCGTGATCGCCGCCGTTAACGTCGTCTTCCCGTGATCAATGTGCCCGATCGTCCCCACGTTCATGTGCGGCTTCGAACGATCGAATTTTTCCTTGGCCATGGTCTCTTCGCCTCATCAACAGAATTCGAGACTCCGCATTCCGGTCAATACCCGCTTACTTTCCCACCATCCGCCCCTGTACACGCGCGATCACTTCCTCGGCGATCGCGGCCGGGGTGGGTTCGTACCGCAGGAAATGCATCGTGTAGGAAGCGCGTCCCTGGGTCCGCGAGCGCAAGTCCGTGGCGTAGCCGAACATTTCCGCCAAGGGCACAATGGCGCGGATAATCTGCGTCGAGCCGCGCTTCTCCAGACCCTCGATCCGTCCGCGCCGCGCGCTCAGGTCGCCGAGGACATCGCCCATATACTCCTCGGGAACCACCACTTCGACTTTCATGGCCGGCTCAAGCAGGATCGGCTGCGCTTTCCGGGCCGCCTCTTTGAAGCCCAGCGAGCCCGCAATCTTGAAAGCAATCTCGGAAGAATCCACTTCATGGTAGGAGCCATCCTGGAGGGCTACCTGCACACCCGTCATCTCATAGCCCGCCAGGACACCCGTCTCCATCGCCTCGCGTATTCCCTGATACACCGCTGGGATGTACTCGCGCGGGATGACGCCGCCGACAATCTCGTCGATGAAGAGCAGATTGAAATCGGGGTCAAATTTGTTCGTGGATTTCTTTCGGGTGAGCTCGGCGATGACGCGTGGATCGGGATGAGGCAGCGGGTCGATCCGCACATTAACGTGGCCATACTGGCCGCGGCCGCCCGTCTGGCGGATGTACTTCCCTTCCCCTTCCGCCGCGGCGCCAATAGTTTCGCGATAGGCCACCTGCGGACGCCCCACGTTGGCACCCACGCTAAACTCGCGCAGCATGCGGTCCACCAGGATTTCCAGGTGCAACTCGCCCATGCCGGAAATCAGCGTTTGCCCCGTGTCGGGGTCCGTGTGAACCTTGAAGGTCGGATCTTCCTGAGTCAGCTTCGAGAGGGCCAAGCCCATCTTTTCCTGGTCTGCTTTGGTCTTGGGCTCGATGGCGACCGAGATCACCGGCGCAGGGAACTCCATCGCTTCAAAGACGATGGGCGCATCTTCGGCGCAGATCGTATCGCCGGTCGCGACGCTCTTCAGTCCCACGGCGGCCGCGATGTCGCCCGCATAGACTTCGGAGATCTCTTCCCGCTTGTTAGCGTGCATCTTCAGCAGACGGCTGACGCGCTCCCGGCGGTCCCGGCGCGGGTTATAGACGAACTCTCCGATATTCAGGGACCCGGAATAAACCCGCAAGAATACGAGTTGGCCCACGAACGGGTCGGTCACGATCTTGAAGACCAGCCCGGCAAACGGCGCCTCGTCATCGGCGTTGCGGGTCAGCGTTTGCTCTCCCTCCACCGACTGACCTTCGGCCGGCGGAATATCCAGTGGTGAAGGCAAGTAGTTGACCACCGCGTCGAGCAGCGGCTGAATCCCCTTGTTCTTGAAAGCCGCGCCACACAGGACGGGAACCACTCTCATACTCACGGTGGCACGCCGCAGGCTGGCTTGGATTTCCTCCGCCGTCACCGGCTCGCCGTGAACGTACTTGCTCATGATGTGGTCGTCGATCTCTCCGAGCGTCTCGATCATCTGCTCGCGATACCGTTTGGCCTTCTCGACGTGGGCAGGCGGCACGTCGGTGAGGTCATAATCCGCGCCGAGAGTTTCGTGCCTGTAAACGATGGCCCTTTGCTGAAGGAGATCGATAACGCCCTGGAACTGATCTTCCGCGCCCAGCGGTAACTGGACAGCGACGGGCGTAGTGTGGAGCTTGCTCCGCAACTGGCTGATACAGGCATCGAAATCGGCGCCCACCCGGTCCATCTTATTGACGAAGACAAGGCGCGGAACGCGGTATTTGTCCGCTTGCCGCCAGACCGCCTCGGTCTGCGGCTCGACGCCCTCCACGGCCCCTAAAATGGCAATCGCTCCGTCCAGTACCCGGAGCGACCGCTCAACTTCCGCCGTAAAGTCCACATGGCCCGGCGTATCGATAATGTTAATGCGGAGATCGTTCCAGAAACACGTGGTGGCAGCGGACGTAATGGTGATGCCGCGTTCCTGCTCCTGCTCCATCCAATCCATGACGGCGGTGCCTTCGTGCACCTCGCCCATCTTGTGCGTAATCCCCGTGTAGTAGAGGATCCGCTCCGTCGTGGTCGTCTTCCCGGCATCGATGTGCGCCATGATGCCGATGTTCCGGGTTTTCTCGAGCGGCACTTGTCGCGGCATAAACTCTTACGTAAAGAGACTCCCACCCGATCTTCATCCCACGGATCAAGATCCGGTACCCCCAGCCTATTGAGCAATGGGGCTCCGCAGACGCGGAGCACAAGGCGGATCGTGGTCCTGGGTGGAACCACCTCCCGCCTCGCCATAGCTAATTCGCCAGCTGGCGAATTACCAGCGGTAGTGGGCAAAAGCCTTGTTGGCCTCAGCCATGCGGTGCGTATCGTCGCGCTTCTTGATGGCCCCGCCGCGGTTGTTGGCAGCATCCAGCAGTTCCGCAGCCAGCCTTTCCCTCATGGACTTCTCGCCCCGCTCCCGTGCATAGCCGATGATCCAGCGGAGACTCAGCGAGGTCTGCCGATTCCGATTCACTTCCACCGGCACCTGGTAGTTCGCGCCCCCCACCCGGCGACTCTTGACTTCCAGCGCTGGCTTCACGTTGTCTACGGCCTTCTTGAAAATCTTCAAGGGGTCATCATTGGCGCGTTCCCTCATCAACTGAAAAGCGCCGTAAACCGCCTGCTGCGCCACGGTCTTCTTTCCCTCGTGCATCACGCAGTTGACAAACTTCTGCACCAGCGGATTCGCGTAAATCGGATCCGAACTCACTTCGCGACGTTCGATGGTCCCCTTGCGTGGCATATGCTAGTTCCGCAATCTCCCGACTAAGAAGCCTTGGGCCGCTTGGCACCGTACTTGGACCGTCCCTGGCGCCGGTCACCGACGCCGGCCGAATCCAGCGTGCCTCGAATCACATGGTACCGTACCCCCGGCAGGTCCTTGACGCGTCCCCCTCGGATCAGCACGATCGAGTGTTCCTGCAAGTTGTGGCCGACCCCCGGAATGTAGGTCGTGACTTCCATGCTGTTGGTCAGCCGGACGCGCGCCACTTTCCTCAGGGCCGAATTTGGCTTCTTAGGTGTCTGCGTATAAACGCGGACACAGACTCCCCGCTTTTGCGGGCAGCCTTCCAGCGCCGGACTGGAGGTCTTGTAACGCGTCCGTTGCCGGCCAAGCCGTACCAGTTGACTAAACGTCGGCATCCAGGCCTTTCATGCTCCACCGCCCCCGCCCGACATCGTTCGGGCGGCTCTACGGGGCGGAAACTTGTTCTCGCATAAACCTTTCAAATTTAACAGACCACCGCCAGAACTGTCAAGCAGGATTCGTACCAAGTCAGGGGACTTCGCAGCCACCTAGCGCATTTCCAATATCTCTTTTTCCTTGCTGATCCCTTGCGCGTCCAGCTTCTCAATAGATTCGTCGGTCAGCTTCTGGACGTCGTCCAGAGCCCGCTTTTCCTCGTCCTCGGAAATCTTCTTATCCTTCAGGAGCCGCTTCAACTCCTCGTTCGAATCACGGCGGATGCTGCGGATGGCGGTCCGGTGGTTTTCCAGGACTTTGTGCAGGTGCTTCACCAGTTCTTTCCGTCGTTCCTCGGTTAACGGCGGAATAGGAACCCGCAGAATCTTCCCATCGTTCACCGGGTTCAGTCCCAGGTCGGAGGACCGGATCGCCTTGTCGATGGCCCCCAGCAGGCTCGGGTCCCAAGGCTGAACGGTGAGGAGCGCGGGCTCCGGTACCCCCAGCGTGGCCACCTGGTTCAGCGGCGTGGGAGTGCCGTAGTACTCCACCTTGATGTGCTCCAGAAGCGAAGCCGAAGCGCGGCCGGTGCGAACGGTCGCCAACTCATGACGAAAATCTTCCGACGCCTTACCCATCCGGGTTTTCGCCTGCGCCATCGTTTCCTTGACCATGCGAGCCGCCTCCTTCCCGGAGCGTCAACGGGTAACCAGCGATCCCACCTTCTCACCCAGCACCACGCGTTTGAGATTGCCGGGGACGTTCAGATTGAAAACGACTATCGGCAAGCTGTTGTCCATACACATCGAAATCGCCGTGGTATCCATGACGGCCAGCCCGCGCGAGAGCACGTCGAGATAGGAGATCCGGTCGTAGAGTTTGGCGCCGGGCACCTTCTGCGGGTCCGCATCGTAGACGCCGTCCACCTTGGTCGCTTTCAAGATGACCTCGGCTTTGATTTCCATGGCGCGCAGGGCCGCCGCCGTGTCCGTCGAGAAGTAAGGATTGCCCGTCCCTCCCGCCAGCACCACCACGCGGCCCTTCTCAAGATGACGGATGACACGGCGACGAATGAACGGCTCGGCGATTTCCCGCATCTCGATGGCAGTCACCACCCGGGTGAACGAGCCCAGCTTTTCCAGGGCATCCTGGAGGGCCAGGGCGTTGATGATTGTCGCCAACATGCCCATGTGATCGGCCACCACGCGGTCAATCCCGTGCGCCGAAGCGGCTACGCCGCGAATGAAGTTCCCGCCCCCCACCACGATGGCGACCTGCACACCGAACTGGTGAATCTCATGGACTTCCTGGGCGATGCGCGTGGCGCCCACGGGGTCCACCCCAAATCCCTGCCCCCCCATGAGGGCTTCCCCGCTCAGCTTCAGGAGAATGCGCCGATAAACCGGTTCGTTCATGAAATCCTTCGGGCTGTCCAGCCTTTTCCGTGATCTGGCGATGTTCCGCCGGGGACCTTACGCACTCTCGGTGCCTTCCGAGACGGGCTTCGTCAGGCCTTCGCCAACCTTGAACCGCGCGAAGCGTCGCACGGTAATGTTCTCACCAAACCTGGCGATCTTCGAGTTGATGAGCTCCCGGACCGTGAGACTCCCCGACAAGTCTTTGATGAAGTGCTGCTCGTAAAGGCAGGTGTCCTCATAGAATTTCTCCAGCTTGCCTTCCACAATCCGGTTCAGCACCGCTTCCGGCTTTCCGGTGGCTGCCGCCTGCACGCGCAGGACTTCCCTTTCGCGCTCCAGCGTCTCCGGCGTAACCTCTTCCTTGCGCACAAAGCGCGGGTCGGTCGCGCAGATTTGCATTGCCAAGTCATGCACCAGCTGTTGGAACTCGTCGTTGCGGGCGACGAAGTCAGACTCGCAGTTCACTTCCACGATCACTCCGATCTTGCCGCCGGCGTGGATGTAGGAACCCACCTGCCCTTCCGTGGCCAGACGACCCGCTTTCTTGGCTGCCGTCGCCTGCCCACGCTTCCGCAGGACCGTGAAGGCTTGCTCCAGGTCTCCCTGGGCCTCATCCAGGGCTTTCTTGCACTCCATCATGGGAGCGCCGCTCATCTCGCGCAACTTCTTCACAAGCTCCGGGGACACACTCATTCCGTCAACCGTCCTTTTCACACGAAAAAGGTAGGCGCCCGTCACCGGTCTGCCTACCCTAAGGTCCCGATTCAGATTCTGGGGCGCTACGACACATCGGTCGGCGGCAAGTCTTCCGCCTCTTCATCCTGGCGCACTCGCCCTTTGACTTCCGGCAGCTTGCGCTTGGTCTTGGGAACCCGCACCCGACCATCGAGAGCTTCCTCCGCCTGCACCACCGCGGGAGAAAGCCCCGCCACCGATTCCGCCGCGGAGAACTCTTCGGCAAATCCACCGGCCGCTGCCATGCCCTCTTCGGCGGCGATGGCCGCGGCCTCGCGCGCGGCCTCCAGTTCTTCGGCAGCCTTCTCCGCCGCGATCTTCTCCGCCTCCAACTGTTTTTGCAGCGCGGCATCCTTGCCTTCCAGCACCGCGTCGGCAATCCGGGAAGTGAACAGGCGGATGGCTCGCAGGGCATCGTCATTGCCCGGGATCACGTAGTCCACCACGTCCGGATCGCAGTTCGTGTCCACGATGGCCACCACGGGAATTCCCAACTTGCGGGCTTCCTTGACCGCAATGTCCTCTTTGCTGGAGTCGACCACGAACAACGCATCCGGCAAGCCCTGCATTTCCTTGATGCCCGCCAGGTTCTGTTCCAGGTGTTTCCGTTCCCGCTCCAGCCTCTGCACTTCTTTCTTGGTCAGCAGGTCATACCGCCCGTCCTTGCTCATCTCATCCAAATCTTTCAGCCGCTGGATGGACTTTTGAATGGTGGCGTTGTTGGTCAGCAGGCCGCCCAGCCAGCGGTGGTTCACGTGGTACATAGCGCAGCGAGCTGCCTCCTCGGCGATCGCCTCCTGTGCCTGGCGCTTGGTCCCCACGAACAGGATGATCTTGCCCTCCCCGGCAAGATCGGAGATGAACTTGGCGGCTTCTTTGAAAAGCTTGAGGGTCTTCTGCAGGTCGATGATGTAGATCCCGTTCCGCTCCCCATAGATGTACTCTTTCATCTTGGGATTCCAGCGACGGGTCTGGTGGCCAAAGTGAACCCCGGCCTCCAGGAATTCCTTCATCGTGATGTTCGCCAATACTCCTCCTCGCTCAACAACAGTGACAGGTGCCCAGCCAGAGAGCTCGTCACTTGTCACTAGTCACTGCCTTTACCGCTTCGAGAACTGGAACCGTTTCCGGGCGCCTTTCTGCCCGTACTTCTTCCGCTCCTTGGCGCGCGGATCGCGCGTGAGGAAACCGCCTTGCCTCAGGCGGGGACGCAGCTCCGCATTGAAAACCACCAGCGCGCGCGCGATACCCAGCCGCGCCGCTCCCACCTGTCCATGGATGCCGCCTCCACAGGCGTTAATCAGCACGTCGAACTTCCCCGAGTTCTCGGTCTCGACCAGAGGCTGCTGCACCTCCGTGCGAAGCGCCTCCGAGGCGAAGTACTGGTCAAACGGCTGACCGTTCACCACCACCTTGCCTTCGCCCGGCCGGAGGATTACCCGCGCGATGGACGTCTTGCGGCGACCCGTAGCACGAAATTGGACTTGATCTGTCACTAGAACTCCTTCTACGAAATCAGTGCCGTGGGGATAAAGACTACCGGTTCAGGGAGAGCGGCTCCGGGCTCTGCGCCTGGTGAGGATGCGCCGGCCCGGTGTAAACCTTCAGTCTCCGCGCCAGGCGATCCCCCAAGCGAGTCTTGGGGAGCATGCCGAGAATAGCGTCACGTACTAATCGTTCCGGCTTCGTGGCCAGGACCCGGCGCGCTGAGATTTCACGCAAGCCGCCGGGGTACCCGGTGTAGTGCCGGTACAACTTCTCGTCGAGCTTCCTTCCGGTCAAGCGAATCTTTTCCGCGTTGATCACGATAACGCCGTCGCGATGATCCGCGTGTGGCGTAAAGTCCGGGCTGGTCTTCCCCGTCAAAACGTGCGCAGCCTGCGCCGCCAACCGCCCCAAGACCCAACCTTCCGCGTCGAGAAGTCGCCACCGAATCTTCCCGCGACGCGTCTTGGCAAAGTAAGTCCCCACTCCACTCTCCGGTAAGATCACTGAACGGCAAACTTCTATTAGAACTGCACAGGCCCAATTTTGTCAACTGATTTCCCCGGCGCGACGCATTGACCTACCCGCCGTCACCCAAGAGGGCGACACCGTGTAAGGCCAGCCTCCTCTTTCAGTCGTGCGGTTCTTCCTTGGTCCGCAAAAGCGGCAGGAGCAGACAACGCGGCCGGCGCTGCACTTTTTGCTTGACAAAACCAAGAAGATATGCTATAATTATAGCCTCTCCTTCATAAGGAAAGGCTCTGTCCATGGGTCATGACCTTCATTCACTCCTTGCTGCCGGGCCGAGGCTAGGAACTGGTACCAGCCCATTTGGCTCGATTAGCATCATTGAACTGGCCCGAAAAAACAAAAAGATAGTTTTCTTGGGGCCTGCCAAAGCTGGCATATTGTTGAAAACAAAAGATAATCTCAAGAAATGGCATGCAGAATGCGGCTGGGAAATGGGCAGAAATGAGCCGAAAACGGCACGTTCTTGACGCGGGAATGGCCGACTGGCCCTGTTGAACGCTCGCTGCCACGCCGGCGCTACGTGCCACCGTCCTCGCTCCTGCGTGCTAGAATGACGAGGTCATCCGATAGGTGCCATGACGGACTCAGGCTGGAAAGTCAGCGTGCTGTTGACCGGGAGTTGGCGGGGGGCAACATCGGTCCTGCTCTCGAACCGGGGCCATCACATCGTCGTAGACACAGGCCTGCCTCACGAGGCTCATCAACTGGTGAGCGCCTTAGAGCAGAAGGGGCTCAAGCCGACGGACATCAGTGCGCTCATCAACACTCACTTTCATGTGGACCACGTCCTGAACAACATCCTGTTTCCGTCGAGCATTGTCTATGCCACACAGCAGTCCTACGATTGGTGCTGCTCGCTCTACTCTGACATTCTCAATGACACGGGGTGGGAGCGCGTTGCGCTGAAGTACTACCCCGAGACTCACGACTACGAGAAGTCCGCGGACAATATGGGGAAACTGCGCAAGTTCGCTCTGCGCTGGTGGGACGTGAAGCGGCTGGGCGAGCCTTCCCGCTTTCGCTGGATTGAAACACAACCTCTGCCAGCAGGGCTGGAGAGTCTGGTCACTTCAGGTCACGTGCCGGGGCACGCCTCGATCATCGTTCACTCCAGCGAAGTGCCGACGGTGATTGCTGCCGACGCCTTGCTGAGCCACGAGCACGACGAGCAGGTTCTGACGATGATCCCTTTCAATCGTCGGCAGTATCACCTTGACCGCGCCCGGATTCTCTCGCTCGGCGGGCACATCCTTCCGGGACACGACGCCGGATTCCTCGCCTCCGAGAAGTCCGCCCCCGCCAGCCAAGGGCCGGGCAAAACCTGAGCCCACAGAGAGTGCGAGATAACCATGTCCGTCTCTACAGCTCCGACCCCTCCCCCACGCGGGCTGGCACAGAGGCTGGCCACCTGGCCGCTGATTTCCTGGTCTGACCTCTTCAGCATGGTGCTCCAGGACCTGGAACGGAATCCCTGGCGAACCCTGCTGACCATGTTGGGACTGGTCATCGGCTCGGCGGCGGTGGTGGCCGTGGCATCCGTGGGACTGACGGGCCGGGACTACGCCATCCAGCAACTCGAAACTCTCGGCACAAATTTCATGTGGGTTTCTTACCACGGCCCCTCTGACCAGTCCGCCGGCCTCGGCACGAGCAGCCGAACGCGCGAACTCAACGAACGCGACTTCCAGGAAATCCAGGAGCGCGTCTCGGCGCTGGCAGCAGCGACGCGCGTGGTCGTGTTCTACACCACGGTCTCCCAGGGTGGCCAGACCTATCCCATCTCACTGGTGGGGACGGATGGGGATTTCGCGCGCGTACGAAACCTGAGCCTGACGGACGGCCGCGCCCTGACCGCTTCCGACGTCAGCGATCGGCGCAAGGTCTGTGTGCTCACCAAGTCACTCGCCGACAAACTCTATGGGCAGCAGAGTCCCCTGGGCCGCAGTTTGAAGATCGAGGATTTCAACTTCGATGTGATCGGCGTTTTCCACGACGTCCGCACCCCGGGCGTCGAGACAGAAATCAGCCGCGACGCCGTCCTGGTGCCGATCTCCGTGGCCCGCTTCTTCTCGAACGACACCAGCATCGACACCATCTACGCGCAAGCGCGCTCCCGGGAACTGGTGGACGCCGCCACCGTCCAAATCCGGGAGGTGCTGGCGCGGCTGCACGGGCGGAGCGATCTCTACACAGTGGGCAACCTGGGCTACTTCGTGCGGGTGGTCAACCGCATCTCCGCCAGCTTGATGGGGGTCGTGGTTCTTCTCGCCATCCTGGCGTTGCTCGTGGGCGGCGTCGGAATCCTGAATATCATGCTGATCTCGGTGAGCGAGCGCACGCGCGAGATCGGCGTCCGCGTGGCCCTGGGGGCGCGGCACCAGGAAATTCTCCGGCTCTTTTTCCTCGAAGCCCTGGTGATCAGTCTGACGGGTGGGCTGGTGGGCATTCTGTTGGGGTCGCTTGGGCCCCTACTCGTGCACGCCGTCTTCAATGTCCCCATGCCGGTCTCGCCGCTCTCGATCCTCGTGGCGCTGGTAGTTTCGGTCACGGTGGGAGTGTCCTTTGGCATCTTCCCGGCCCTGAAGGCGGCCAGGCTCGACCCGGTCGTCGCTCTGCGGTACGAATAGGCAGAACCATGCGCTTGGGCGACCTCTTGAAACTTGTGCGGGGAGACCTGGAACGAAACCTCCGCCGGACCGTGCTGACCATGTTCGGACTCATCATGGGGTCGGCGGCGGTGGTGGCGGTGACGTCCGTCGGCCTGACGGGGCGCGAATACGCCGTCCGGCAGCTGGAGACGCTGGGCACCAACCTTATCTACGCCTGGTACGATGGCCCCTCGCCCTCTCCTAATGAATTGGTCGAAGACGACTACCGCGACGTGGCTGCCCGCGCCACGGCGCTCGTCCAGGTGAGTCGCCTGGCCACCGAGTACACCACCCTCGATATCCGCGGTGAGGAGTACGACGCCACTCTGGTCGGCACCGACGGCGTTTATGCCCGAGTGCGCAACATCCTGGTGCGTCAGGGACGCTTCATCAGCGACGCCGACGTCACGAGTCGTCACAAGGTGTGCGTCCTCTCGGAGTCCATCGCCGCCAAGCTCTTCGGGAACGGCCAGCGATTGGGGCGGACGGTGCGCGTCGAGACTTTCGATTTCCAGGTGGTCGGCATCTTCCAGGACGTGCAGAGCTTCAGCATTCCCACCGAGCTTTCCCAGAATGCCGTCATCATTCCTCTAAGCGTCCTGACGGCGTTGAACAACAGCAACCGCATCGACCGCATTTACGGCCAAGCGCGCGACCGCTCGTTGGTGGACCGGGCCACGCGGCAGGTGGCGGAAATCCTGGCCCGCAACCACGGGAGCGGCGTCATCTACCGTGTGGGGAACCTGGGCGAAGTCTTGAACGTCATCCACCGCGTGTCGCGCAGCCTCATCTTGGTGGTCGCCATCGTAGCAGCCATTTCGCTTCTGGTGGGCGGCGTGGGGATCATGAACATCATGCTCGTGACCGTCCGCGAGCGGACACCGGAGATCGGTATTCGCAAGGCGCTGGGGGCGCGGCCACGACAAATCCTGGACGCGTTCCTCCTGGAAGCCGTCATCATCAGCCTGGCAGGGGGAGTGGTGGGCATCCTCATTGGCAGCGGTGTGCCGGTCCTCCTCACTGCCCTCTTCGATGTTTCAGTGCCTATTTCGTCGCTTTCCGTGGCCTTCGCCCTGGCGGTTTCTGCCAGCGTCGGCATTTTCTTTGGCTACTACCCCGCCCGGCGCGCCGCCCGCCTCGACGCCGTGCAAGCGCTACGATACGAGTAGGGCAACAGGTTTTTGCCTCCCGACCCCAGCCGGAAGGACAGATAGTCCGCACGAGACCCCTTGCGAGGTGATCGAGACCGTACTAGGCTCTGGCTATCTCCCGCCCTGTCAGAATTTTCTTGACTTTGGATAAATTAAGGAGTAAACGTTTGCAGTACCGACCTGCCGGTGGGTTGGCGGTTGGCCGATGGACGGAGGGGGCAAGCCAACCTCAAGTTACCGACGTGGAGTATTCCGTGACCAAAGCCCCGGCACGCCGAAAAGTGCTGATCATCGAGGACGAGCCCTCCATCCGCAACATTCTCTACGTTCTGCTGGCAGCCTTGGACTGCGAAGGTGACGTGGCCTATTCCGGTCAGCAGGCGCTCGCCATGATCAGTCG